>Ga0208434_1000088_pt1 | contig 48878 bp, 57 predicted proteins | sample 13_taG_FD_184086 | JGI IMG/M metagenome (GOLD analysis project Ga0208434, IMG submission 184086) | Marine viral communities from the Subarctic Pacific Ocean - 13_ETSP_OMZ_AT15268 metaG (SPAdes) (version 2) | ecosystem: Environmental > Aquatic > Marine > Oceanic | place: Pacific Ocean | collected... | reverse complement strand
CTGCGGAAAAGGGTTACTACCAATCATCGAGATAATTGTATACTACAGATCAGTATAATCAACCCTTTTCGAGATACCATTTTCCTTTTCTATGAAAATAACCTCTCCAGTAACAGCCTTAATAGATTCCTTACGGTGAGAGATAACAATCGAACACTCGTCAAGCTCTTCAGTACGCTCTTGTAGAATCTGAGTTACAAGTTCAATACCTTTCTCATCGAAAGAAGAGTCAAACAACTCATCATAGATAGCAATGTTATACTTAACACCACCTTGAAGCCTTCTCATATCAGAGAAAGTAAACAAGCAAGCAAGGTCAATAGACTTACGCTCAGCTCCAGAGAAGTTATGATAAGAACAAATCTTATTCTTCTCGTTAGTAATCTCTTCCTCAAAGTATTCGTTGAACATACAAATAGAGTTAGAGTCAAGCTTACGAAGATAAGTAAGAAGCTTACTATTAAGCAATTCAAGAAGTTTATTAACGATGAAAGACTTTACACCTTCTTCTGAAACAACATACTTAACAATATCAAGCTTAGAAAGATCCTTACGAAACTTCTCTACTTTATTTTCAACTTCAGTAAGACGCTTGCCAGACTCAACGATAAGATCATCAAAGTCTGTATCAGTACTTTCTACTTGCTTAAGATCAATCTCAAGCTCAGCCAACCACTCATCAAGTTGATTAATGCGTTGAGCAATACTCTTCTTCTCTTGATTAGCTACCTTAGCAGAAGACAACTCGTTATTCTTAGCTTGAATAGCTTGCTGTACTTTAATCTTAACCTCATTAGCTTTAGCAACTGACTCAGCTACTACTTTGATCTCTTCCCCAAGAGCAATAAGCTTTTGCTTAAGAGTCTCTTTCTCTTTCTCCATATGCTCAACATCATGAGCATCCATTGGACGTAAACATACAGGGCAAGTATCTTCATCAGTACCAATCTTCTGATATGACTCTTTACTATGCTTTAACTCAGCCTTCTTAGTACCAGCTTCAACGTTACGTTCAGTAATCTTCTCGTCAACAGTAACAAGCTTACCTTTAAGCTCCTCAATATTAGTCTCAATCTCAGAAGTATCTCTATCTTGGAAGGACTCTAGCTTCTCCGCTAGTCTCTCTTTCTCTGAGAGGTTATTAGCCTTTCTCTCTAAGTATACTTCTTTCTTCTCAGCACGCTTGGAGAGAGTAGCCTCCTTTTGAGAAACATAACTACTATTCTGATTCTTTACCTCAACTAAAGTAGCTTGAACGATATCATGCTCACGCTTTAGTTCGTTATATTCAACACGAAGTTGAGTTAACATCTGAGAGAAGACTTCCATGCCAAAGATATCTTCAATAAACTTACGCTTCTCGATCTTAGACTTAGCCATGAAAGGAACTGCATTGTTAACAGTCATGATAACGCAGTTCTGGAAGATAGAAGGAGTAGCAGAAGTTACATCACAGATAAATTTGTTTGTATTACCAATACTATCACGAGTAACATCGACACCATCTTTAAAGAGCATTACTTTAGAAGGGTTAAGGTGACGAATAACTTTATACTCGTTAGTTTCATTACCAGTAACAACCTCAAAGTCTAACTCAACATGAGTCTTACCTCCAGTAATGTTATTAGGAATAAGATCTTTCTTCAACTCACGAAGAGTATCACCAAAGATAGCAAAGTAAATGGAATCAGCAATAGTAGATTTACCAATCGCATTACGACGATCAGGTTTATCTTTATTAGCTCCAGTAATGACATGAAGTCCCTTACTAAAGGACACTTCAACAGGCTCTTCACCAACCGAAAGGAAATGCTGAATAGCTACTCGTTTAAAATTTACTTGTTTCATCGCTTGCAACGCTCGTATAGACCAAGAGTATACTCGATTATAGCCTTAGAATTTTCTAAATCCATCGTTCCGATGAAATCTTCAATGGCTTGCTCAACGTCAACACCAGACATGTCTTCGATATCCTCACGGTCTTGAAGGATGCGATTAAAGTTAATATCATAATCAACAGACAACTGTTCTGGAGCAAACTTATTAAACACTCTTAAGAGAACATCCATGTCATCTTGAGAAATATTCTTGTCTACTTTAAGCTTAACAATATTATTGTTTATTTTATTTTGTACAATAGGAGTTATATCTCCTTCTTCAACCAACTCACTAAGGAATACTTTCTCATAGCGAGGTGATACAGTATTTTCATAGAACTCATACTCCATAGTATCGAGATCTAAGATGTGATAACCTTTAGAGTTACCAGCATCACCGAAATCCATCTGGAATGGGTTACCACAATACAAGATAGTACCAGCACCAAACTGCTTCTCATGTCTTGTATGGAAGTGACCACTAATAGTAAGAGGAGCCTTCTTAAGAAGGTCTTTTACTTTAACACCCTCTTCACAAAGCTTGAAGCCAGTCATCTTAAAAGTCTCAACTTCGAAGTGACCAAAGATAACATCAGAGTCTTCAATAACTTTAGTAGGAGTATTCCATGGACATAAAGAAATCTTCTTATCAAATGCTTCTAGAGTCTGATAAGTCTCTAGGATGGTTACATTCTTTCTATTCTTGAAGATAGATAAAGAGTTAACATCAGTTCTATGCTTGTAATAGATATCATGGTTACCACAAATAGCGATAAGATTGAAATCGGACATCTTATCCAAGATCTCAGCACTCACTTGAAGAGTGTTAACAGAAATCTCAGAACGGTTATGATGCCAATCACCGCAGAAGATAATATCCTCGATGCCTTTCGCTTTACACTCTTCGACAAACCAGTCAGCCCATTCAAGAGCATACTGATGCCACTTAGTGCAGTTCGAATGAACACCAAGGTGCAGGTCACTAAAGATAGCAACCTTAGACTTTTTAATACTGGGAATCATCATCAACAGGCTTTACATAAACAGTACCGTGAGTGTTATCTGGATCACTCATATACTCCTCATAAACCTTCTCCTTATAGGAGGTAATGGTAGCGTGGTGCTTCTTTTCCTTCTTAATACGGTTAATGAAGGCGTGGTAAGCAATTGTCGTGAAGTACGAGAAAGGATTAGACTTAGTCTCAAACTTATACTTCTTATATTTCAGGGCAGCATACATCTTAATCAATGCGTCGCCGATCATATCATCTTTGTACGAATAGTTAATAAAGGATCCGTTATAGCTCAAGCCATAAGCGATCTTTTTAATATTCATAGCCAGGTCGTCAGTCAAGACGTCGGAGTCATAATACTTCTTTAGACTCGCCTTGAACTCTGCAGGCTTAATATAATACTCTTCTTTAGACATTCTACCTAATTATAGCCTACAGTTCAGGAAGATCAACTAATTTCTGTGATCTTGTATTGAATCTTCTCCTTATCATAAATGGCCATGCGCTTTTCGCAATGAGCTTGACCATAGTTGAGCTTATCACACATATCAAAGATGATTAGCTTGGACTTTGAGTCATGCTTACGTAAACCACGACCAATTGACTGCACTGTTCGAATAAAACTCTTACCTCCTGATGCAAAGATGATGTTATGAAGGTTCTTAACGTTAACTCCTGTTGCAAAGATGGCACTAATGGCAATAACTACAACATTAGTTTCTGTTTCCATGATTTGTTTGATTCTTTCCCTCTCTTCAACATCAACTGAACCTTGAATGAAGTAAACCTTCTTACCTTCAATCTTTTTTAAGTACTCTTCTACAATTTCACCATGAGCAATGTGATTAACCATAATAAGAGTATTATTAGGCAGCTTGCTAACAAGGGATTGGATAATAGTATTGCGTCGATCATGGTTATAAATGTATTCAAGTTCATCTCTATAGCCTGTTGGACCACTAAAGTGTGGTTTAGGGCTGTAGTTGATGTTCATTATCTTAACATTGACATTAGTAAGGAAGTTTTCCAATCGAAGCTCATAAGAGTTCTTCTCATAAATGACTGGACCAAGCTTTCCTATGATTGACCATTTGTTAAGTTGGTCTTCTGGAAGGGTTCCAGTAAATCCAAACTTGTTAGGTGTTTTAATCTGCTGAACAATCTTTGAAATCTTATTACCAGCAGTAATTTTGTGACACTCATCAACAATAAGTAGGTCAATATGTCTTAACCAATCGTTCTCTTCAAACCTGCTTTGAATAATGCCAATGTTTGCAATGATTACATTAGAAGTAAAGTCAGGTTTGGTCTTTCCTGTCCATTTAGTGCATTTGTAGTTAATGCCTACATTAATAAATTCATCAAACGTTTGAGTAACAAGACCTAAGTCAGGTACAAGCATAAGACACTTGAAAGTTTCTGGGTCATTACTTGCTCTATAGAATTGCTCAATTAGAGCTGCAGTAGTAAACGTCTTACCAGCACCAGTTCCAAGTACACATGTACCAGTTCCAAGTTTGATTGCCTTCTTAATTACTTCTTCTTGATAGTTACGAAGAGTAAACTTAAAGTCAGTTACAATCTCTGTATCAGTTCCAACTTTAAGAGCTTTAGCAAGTGCTGGTGTTATTTCAATTGGCTCATTAATTTGATTCTTGATTAAGTATTGTCTTACTTCCCAATACAAACCAAGCTCACAAGCTCCAGTAGGAGTTATGACATACTTTCTTCGAGGAGCAAATCTTCCATACCCTCTTGCGAATCTAGCTCCAGTATTCTCAACAGAGAAATGCTCTCGCATAGTTTCAAACAAATCCGTATCAGAGCATCTAATAAGAAGCTTAGTGGGTTGCTTTGGAGTTGCTTTCTTGACGTCAAACTGAATCATAGTTGCTCCATCTTCTGTAGTTCAACAATGTTCTTAATATCGAATCCCATTTGCGACATTGTCTTTTCTACTTTCTCAAGATACTCAATAACAAGATCAAGCTCTTTAATCTTAGCAGTCAAAGAAGCCAATGACTCATGACGTTCAGCAGCTTGTTCAGCAGCAGATTGGGACAACTTAACAGGTGAAGTTGCGATTACTTCTTTAGTAATGTTCTTCTTAAGAGCTTTTTTCTTCTCAAACGTAGCATTACGCTCAATCTTAGACTTAATAAGTTGAGCTACCCAATAATGCTTACGAGCAGGTAAGCGCATTGATTGCTCTTTAATGTTAAAGTCATCGAGTACAAGATCCTTACCGACCTCTTCGATATACTTCTTGAGTAACTCCATACCTTAGATTAAATACTAATATGGAGAAATCAACTAGTAAGTTTGCTAAGTACTTCTACAAAGTTATTGAGGAAGATATGACAGCAGCTGGTGCAGCAGGTGCTCTTGGTCCTGAAGCTGCTGGTAGTTTTGCTCCAAATGCTTCTACATCTACCGATTCTTATGCTCCAGGTGATGCTAGAGTACCTAAAGCGCTTGGCAAAGTGCAGAGACGTGCTGATGTTGATCCAAAGAAGAAGAAAAAGAAGAAGAAGAAGGCTAAAAAGACAAAACCTGTCTTTCATGAACCAATTAAGGAGGCATAATGGATTTAGGTCACTGGACATGTGACGAACAATGGGAAGAACTCCCATTTGGCTTCGTATATTTGATTACCAACACGGTAACCGGTATGAAGTACATTGGAAAGAAGCAAATTGAGAAGAGAACCAAGAGACCTCCACTAAAAGGTAAGAAGCGCAAGAGAATCATTGTAGGAGAGTCGGATTGGAAGACATATACTGGGTCTTCTGATAGATTAAACGCAGATATTGCGGAATTAGGTAAGGATAAGTTCAAATTTGAGATAATTTACAGTTGTGGCACTAAAAGTGAGCTGGCTTACATGGAAACCCTCTACCAATTTCAGTCTGAAGTGTTAATACGTGAGGATTACTACAATGGCATAATGAATTGCCGTATTGGTCGTGTAAAGTTCACTAAAAAACCACCAAAGTTGTTGCTTTCGTAGTGAAGGTGAGCTATAATAGTGTAGTTGCCCCCCAAAAGTATACTAAAAAGTAAATATACTTATACAAACTTCACCTAAAATGTTAGACTCTCCTACAAATCTTAATCAACCTAAGCTTAGGAGCTATTTTGACATAGAGAATAATGTAGAGTACATTAATCTTGGACCTTATCTTGATGATTCATTTAGATCCTATCAATATTACGTAACTGAGAATGAGTTGCATAATATATCTCAAAAAGAAAAGAATCAATTAGGTACACATTTTATTTTAAATCAGATTCTTATTATTTGTCAGATGTCAAAGCGTAAGAAGTGCTTCTATTATGAGTTGAAAGAAGAATATACTATTGAAAAGGTTCTTATTGAACGTATTTTTAAGGTACTACCATCTAAGATTATCTATGGTGAGGTTGATTTTGAAGAGTTTATTCAGGAGCAGCGTGAGTTTCAAGCTTATACTCCCATTGATACTAGTAAGATTTCATGGAAGAAGTTCAAAGAGTTCTTGAAGAAGAACAACCTTACCATGATTGAGAATAAATTTACCAAAGATATTAATGTAAAGCTGAGCCTTTTGCATTAAATATTGGTATGTCCAAATTTCTTAGTCTTGTAGAAGAGAACACCCCACTTGATACCTCCGAGGTTGACGAGTTTACCAAAGAAGGTTTAGAACAGCTTGAAGGGTATATGGCTCAAGTTGAACTTAATCTTGGTTATGCTGGTGAATTACTTGTTGACCTTAATGATCCTATTGTTGAAAAGAGAGCTGGTGAGCTTGGTGCTAAGATTCAAAAAGATTTGCACAACTTTATGGACAACTTTGGTGGTACATCTGTTGAGGATTCTGAAATAGAAGAAATGCCTGCTGAAGATTATGAGTTTACAGATAATGGCCGTCAGAAGAAACTTGATAAATTTAATAAAGCTTCCGGTAACATTACTGGTACATTAGCTGCTGCAGCAGAATTACGCAGCGCTGATCCAGATCCTAAGAGACCTTCCCGTGGTGTTCAGAAGATTAACAAAGAGGTTGATAAAATGGGTAGGGCAGTTGCCAAGAACATTGCTCGTGTAACTAAAATGATCAAATAATATGAAAACAGAAAAACTTTTTAAATACTACAATTCCTTTCTTAACGAAAATGTTGAGGGTGGAGAACCTGATGCTACAGACGTTGCAGAAATGCCTGCTGATGCAATGGCACCTGATCCATCTGAAATGACATCAGAGGGTGAGAAGGTTATTGTCGAGCTTCTTGTTCAAGCATTCTTACACGAGCCACCATCTGATGATGCTGCTATTGCTAAAGAGCTTCAAGCTGACATCGAAACAGATCCTAAGGTTGTTATTGCAAAGATCAGAAACCTCCTTCAGATGAGTGAAGGGGATATGAAAGAGACACTTGCACAAGCGTAAGGAACTCTTATATATTGGTGATTATGAGATTGGAAGATATCTACAGTAAGCAAATCCTCAATGAAGAGGTTGAAGTCGTATTCACCACAGCTGATGGTAAGAAGGAAACATTCACGTTGGATGACTCTTATGGTAAGGTTGTAGCAAGACAACTTAGATTGAATCAAGATCCTGGCTTTGATGAAAACATTGTATCTATCTTTACTCAAGGTGATTGGGTAAGTAAAGGTAAGGATCAAAAGAATGCTAAAAACAAATATAAGGAGATTGTTACTAAGTCTCAATATGATGAAGGTGTGTCTTTAACTGACTACCTTGCTAATAATAAAGAGACACTTCTTAAGCTTTCAGATTGCCCAGTTGGTAGAGTATTTAACTTTGCTCAAGCCATCGCAAGTAAGCTTCCAAGTGAGCTTGTAAATGAAGACTTGAATGTGTTTATTCAGAATGTTCATTTAAATGTTATTCCAAAGGCTTCAACTGGAGTTGGTCTTGGTGAGTCTACCTTTTCAATATTTGGTACTGCTGCAAAAGGTACTAGTGGTGACCTTCAATGGGATGGTAGTGAGGTAGAGATTAAGACTAATGGACCTAATAAAGGTTCAGGTGCTATCTTAGGTGGTGATGGATACATTAACAAGATTACAGATAGACTTGAAGCAAAGTCTGATTATGTTAACCTTAATGCTAACACATACGAGCGTTATAAAGATCAGCTCGTTGAATTAATCAACACTTATACTTCACAAGGTAAAGAGCAAGCCCAAGCATTATACAACCAGTTTGTGAAGGGTTCTGATCAGCTTAAAAACATGCTTAAGAATGGTAAGATTACTGCTCTGCTTGATAATACTAAAGATGTTGAGGAGTTTATGAATACTGTATTGTCTTCCAGCTCCTTCCAACCTCTTAAGAAACAAACTGGCTCAGTTGGAGTTAATCCAGATAACCTTCTTCCGAATAGATTACTTGCTCGTATTATGTACGAGATTAAGAAAAGTAGTGAGCTTGAAACTAACTTACCAGGTCAACTAGCTTCACTGTTAGGTGCTGATGCTACTGTTGAAGATTATGTTAATGTATTCTCTGAGATGAAGACCTATGCTGATTCATCAGACATTACAGATCAGTTGAATGCATTCTTCCAGTCAAATAACTTTGCCGATTTTAATCCAAAGACAAATTATAACAACTTCCAACGATTGGTTGGTACAATTGCTATCATTTGCTATCAGGAGAAAGTTGGTTTTGACTATATTACCTCCGGTAATGATGATAATATGACAATGGCTATATTTGATACTAAGAATCCATCAATTACTAACCTATATAAACAGTTAGAAGATGTTCCTGAAGTGAGTTTTGACTTAAATATCGATACTTACGAGGGTGGATCATACAGATCACAGACAGTTATTGCTAAATCACCAAGGATCGTGCTGAAATAAAAGGAACTCCGTTATAATTAACATAGAAATGAAGAACTTCAAAGAATATTACCAAGCTCGTACATTAATTAACGAGGCTAAAGCAAATACTCACCTTACACACCTAGAAGAGCTTGTTCTCACTCAAGGTGAACGTGGATATGGCATTGCTCGTGGTATGGTTGCTGATCTTTTAAGTCATCTTCAAGGTAAATCGAAGAGAAAGGTTAATACTTCAGTCAAATGGGACGGTGCTCCTGCTATTTTCTGTGGTAAGCACCCAGAAACAGGCCGCTTCTTCGTTGGAACCAAGTCAATCTTCAATAATGAACCTAAAATTAACTACACTGATGCAGATGTAGAGATGAATCATGGTCATGCTCCTGGTTTAGCTGATAAACTTAAGAAAGCTCTAAAGTATCTTCCTAAATTAGGTATCAAAGGTATCCTTCAAGGTGACTTTATGTTTGATTCTTCTTCTTTGAAGCCAATGATGGAAGATGGTAAGAAGCATTTGACATTCAAGCCTAATACAATTCGTTACGCTGTTGAGTCTGACTCCGAGTTGGGTAAGGAGATTGGTAACTCTGTCTTTGGAATCGTCTTCCATACTGGTTATGCTGATCTAAAATCTCCACCTCAATACAATATCTCAGTTAAGAACCTCAAAAAGGTACCTGGTGTATGGGTTGATGATGCTGTCTTTACTGATACTACCGGTACTGTTACCCTAGATCTTGATGAAGCTAAGCAAGTTAAAGATATGCTTAAGCTCGCTGACAAGGTTAAGGTTAACTACAAAGGTCTTCCTCTTGAGTTGCTCAACATTTATGCTAACTCTGAGATTAGAGAGGGTAAGTTCTTAGATGATGCTGAGACTTCATACAAAGGCTTCCTTAATTGGTTCAATGGTCGTAAGGAGAAGGCTATTGCCAAGCTTAAATCCAAGGCTGGTAAGATTAGATCAAATGAAGCCTACAGTAAGAAGATGGCTGAGATCAAAGCTGAAGAGCAGAACATCATTGCAGTGTTCAAAGTAAGTAAGTTGCTTGCTCAAGCTAAACAAATTTTCGTTAACAAGTATAACAACGCAGTATATAACACCAAGCACTTCTTAGATAGTGGTGATGGTACTCTTAAAGCTACTGCACCAGAAGGTTATGTAGCAGTATCAAGAGCGGGTGATGCAGTTAAGCTTGTTGACCGTTTGGAATTCAGCCGCGCTAACTTCAGTGATGGTCAAACCTCAACACCAATCACTAAGTAATGAAAACATTCAAAGAGTATTTCGAGAATCAAGAAGACACAGAAGCAGTAGCTCTTATGCCTGGTGGTTATAAGCCACCTACAAAGGGTCACTTCGGCGCTTTTAAATATATGCTCGAGGATGCTACAAGTGGTCTTATCGTAATTGGTAACAAGGATCGTGACGGTATTACAGCTGAGCAATCAAAAGCTATCTGGGAGATCTATGCCAAGTATATGGGTAAGCCAGTTGAAGTTGAGCTTGCTCCTATCTCTCCTGTTAAGTCAGTATATGACTATGCAGATGCTAATACAGAGAAGAAGATCATTGTAGGTGCTGGTGCCAAAGATGAAGATGTAAAGCGTTATGCTTACTTTGAGAAGAATCCTGAGAAGTATCCATTTGTTCAAGTGATTAAGATACCTATTCAAGAGGATGGTATCTCAGGAACTAAGACAAGAGCCCTTATTGCTTCTGACTTAGATAAGGCTATAGAATACTTTGTACCTAATGAGCTTTCAGAATCTGATAAAGATGCTGTAAAAGCAGTGCTCCAGGCATAAATATATGCATGAAGTCCAAACAGAACGATGCTGAGCTTATTGCTGAGGCTTATACAAATGTAGAGCCGCTTGAGGTTCAAGAAGAGATGCTTGGTGCGATCGCAGCAGGTGCAGGAGCCGCTGCTAGAGGAGCTGGTGCCGCAGCAAGGGGTGTTGGTAAAGCACTTACAAGTGAGCCAGCTAAGAAGATTTATAAAGGTGCTGGTAAAGTTGTTAAGAAGACAGCTGAGACAGCAGGTGGTGCTGCTCTCGGTGCTCTTGGTGGAGCCGCTGAAGGTGCTGCTAAGGCTGTTGGTGGGGTTGTTCAAGGTGCTGTAGAAGGTACAGTTGGTGCTGTACAAGGCGCTATTGATGGTGCTACTGGTGGTATTGGTAAAGCTGCTAAGGGTGCAGTTGGTATGGAAGATGGTGAGCATGAAGGTGAAGATGCACCAATGAAAAATGTTACTAAGCGTAAGTTAAGCAGTGAGGAAATTCAGGCAAAGCTTGGTAAGGCACCTACTGAAGATGCAGAGATTGTAAGTGATACAGATGGTGCCGAACACGATGCTCCAGTCGAAGTTGACATGTCACAAAACCCAGATCCAGAAAGCTTGGAAGTATCTAAAGAGGTTGAAGAGCCAGCTGCATTAGCAATCGTTGCTCCTTCTATTCAACCTTCTATTGAAGGTGAGCGTGTTAATCACGAAGACGACTCTGAAGTTAAGATGGCTCTTGCTGAACTTTATAAGATTGAAAAGTATGCATACGCTCTCGGTCTTATGATGAAGGAAACAAAAGCACTTGAAGGTTGGACTGCTGCTAAAATTACAAAGGCTGCTGACTACCTTGGTTCTGTTTTCCATAAACTCGATTATGACTTCCACGCTGATGCAGAAGATCACTCTGACATCACTCCTGAAGATCACGAAGGTCATTAATATGAAAACATTTCTACAGTACATTGAAGAGAAGTCTGTTCTTGGACTTATTGAATTCTTCAACATTGAAGGCATTGGTAAAGTTGCTGCTAAATTGGACAGCGGTAATGGAGCTTACAATGTTATTCATGGTGAAGACATCCAAGAGCAAGGTGATAAAGTTTTCTTCCGTACTGTAAATGGTCGTACACTAGTCGTACCAAAGGTAGATGAGATCTCAATTAACGTAGGTGCTGGCAACATTGAGCACCGTCCTGTTATTGAACTTGACTTTACTATTGGTGAAAAGGAATATACAGGCATTAAGTTCTCTATTGGTAACAGATCATCAAATTTGTACAAGATACTTGTTGGTAAGGACTTCATTCAACAAGATCTTGATGCACTTATCGATGTTAGCCAAGAGAACATTGCTGATAAAAACGTTGAAGCGGAAGTAAAATGAAATCATTTAAGTTATTTTTTGAAAGTCAGTTTTATAATGACACTTTGCACCCAGCTTTTTGGGATGCAGCTAAGAACTTTGACCAAGACTTGAGAGAAAAGCTTCTTACCATTGCACAAGATGTATCTGAAGGTGCAGGAGTTAAGACTGATATCATTGATGACATTCAGTTAACTGGTTCAATGGCCAATTACAACTATACTGACTTCTCTGACCTTGATGTTCACATTCTTCTAGACTTTGCAAAGATCAATCATGATGAAGATCTTGTAAAGAAGGCATTAGATGGTAAAAGATTTGTTTGGAATCTTAGACATGACATTAAGATGGGTGGTCATGATGTTGAAGTTTACTTCCAAGACACAGAAGAGCCTCATAAAGCATCTGGTCTCTATAGTATTCTTAATAATGAGTGGATCAGAGAGCCAGAACATAATGAGCCTGAGGTAGATGAGAGAGATGTTGCTGCTAAAGCTGATAGACTTAAGGGTGAGATTGCTGATCTTGAAGTAGCTCTACAAACAACCCCTGTTGAAGAGCTTGATGACCTTGCTGAAGCAGCTGATGCACTTCGAGCTAAGGTTGCTAAGATGAGAAAAGACTCTCTTGAAGCTAATGGTGAGTTTGGTATTGGTAATCTCGCTTTCAAAGAACTTCGTAACAGTGAATACATGGGACGTCTTATTGATGTTGCCAATGCAATTTACGATAAAAAGTTCACCTCTGAGTAAAAATACAACTTTTTCCAACTTTCTCCCCGAAACACTTGCATTTTGGGTTTGAGAAGAATAAATGATAGTAGAGAGCGTAAATGAACCTATGTCTCTGGTCTCTATTATTCTGTAATACTATATAATCTGGTTTGTCTTTATATTTTACTAATATATCTGACGTCTTTAGGATATTCGCAGATAATAGTTAAACGTAAATAATTTAAAAAAAGTAGTTGATTACAGTAGATTGTATGCCATAATAGGTATAAGATGAAGTTTACAAGCAATAAAGTAATTAACTTAGGTTCAGCTGCATTCCGTCAGTGGAGAAGTACTCATAGTCATTGTCAGTATATTCACGGCTATAACCTTACAGCTGATATTACATTTGAGGCTGATGAGCTTGATGAACGTAACTGGGTAGCAGACTTTGGTGGTCTCAAAGATCTTAAGAAGACTTTGGAACATACATTTGATCATAAGTTAGTTGTTGCTGCAGATGACCCTCAGCTTGATCTCCTTAAGCAGCTTGATGAAGCAGGAGTAGCTCAAGTTGTAGTACTTCAAGCTGGTGTAGGGTGTGAGAGGTTTGCTGAGTTTGTTCTTAAAACTGCTGATACTTTCATTGATGAAGCTACTGATGGTCGTGTAAGAGTTAAGTCTGTTCAAATTAATGAGCATGATAAGAACTTTGCTACTTGTCATCGTGCTGACTATGCTCTTGAAGCTCTTATAAAAGCTTCGAAGAGTGAAGATGCTCTTGAAGTAACCATTACACAAAGTGAAACTAAACCATCAGAGATTGAAGCATTTGAAACTGGTGAGAATCGTATCAATGTCATTGGCAAGAATGGTAATGATGGTGAGCATTATGATAAAGAAGGTCTTCAAGATGTTCATGGACCTATTGCTACTGAAGCAAAGGAAGAATTTAAAGGGTCCGCAGATCAAGCAGCTCCTGTTAAGCCATCTACTAAGACTAAAGGTGGTTGGTTTGAAGGTACTACTTGGGGCTAAATAAAAAATCTAACATAAAATAAAAAAATGGCTAGCACAAAACTAAAAAGAGCTTATATCAAGCTTGTTAAAAACAAAAAGGCTCGCACAAACTCCTCGAAGCAGTATTTTCAAGTATTTGCTGAAGGTGGCGAAGCATATCTATTCACAACAACCGATATGGAGAAGGCTGCTAAGAGAGCAGATAAGAATCCAGAGGATGTTTATCCGGTTCGCTTTGAAGAACCAGAACCAGAGATTGTTGTTAAAGAAGTAATCAAATATGTTGAGGTTAAAGCACCAGGCCTCTTCAAGCGTATTTGGAAAAAACTTACTGGTAAATAATTTCATCTATCTGTCTTGTTGTTTTTGTTGTGTTGTTTGTTGTAAACAATTAGACAGATAGATAACGCCTCCTTAGCTCAGTGGTAGAGCAGCTGATTTGTAATCAGCAGGTCGTCAGTTCGAATCTGACAGGAGGCTCCATTTTAAACCCTTACGTAGCCCCAGATGCGTGAGGGTTTCCTGTCTTCTCATAAGGAACTCTCATATAATTAAGTATGACTTACAAGAAAGCTGAGAAAATACCATGGCTTGATAGGAATAAGCTTAAAGCTGACATTCAAAGCCTTGCAGAAGAGATTAGATCAGGTGAAGAAGATGTTATGGAGGATTATGAGCATGCTGTTCAGCAATTTGCTGATATAACTCGTAGTCAAGCACCAGCATCTGTAACGGATCCCGTTGCTTGGGATGAATTTTGTGAGGATTGGGGTGGAGATCCAGGTGAAACCATACAATATGGTGGAAAAAGACCGATGAATTACCTAGAAATGGTTAAATGGCGACGCGGATACTGGAGATAGTAAAAGGAACTCTGTTATAATTAAAGAGAAGAAAGACAATATTATGGGATTCATTACAGAAATTAGCTCACTAGAAGAAATCGACGCATTTAAAGTTGAAAAGGAACCAGTATTTTTCAACGACAATGTTCGAGTACCGGATACATTCTCACTCCGTCGAGTAGATGATGGTCGCCATCTTGGTATCGTTGGTAAGAACTACCGACCTATTCAAATGGAAGAAATGATTGATGTTCTTGATAAGGCATCTAATCGAGTTGGAGATATTGAGCACGTTGGTTATACTACATCACGTGGAGGTCGTAAAGTCCTCATTCAATCCAAGTTGGCTGAAGATATTAACATTGAAGGAGATGTTATTGAGCCATATTTCTATACCGTTATCGATAATACCGGTATGGGATCAAACAAGACCTGTCCATCTACTAAGAGGATTTCTTGTGACAATGCTTTTCATTTGATTAGAGACGAGTCGACTGCACTAACAAGTCGTCATGCAAGTAACTTTGATGATCGTGTTAACTTAACCATTGATAGCATTGTTGGTTCTATCCGGTCTGCTCGTAGGTTCAGTGAGACAGTTGTTGATCTCAAGAGTCAAAAGTTTAGTCGTGATCAAATGGTTAAGCTTACTGAGACTCTCCTCCCAGTTAATGAGGATGAATCTACAAAGCGTGTGCTTAAGCGTGAGAAACTTGTAGAGTTGTATGAGAGTGGTCTCGGTAATGCAGGTGAAACTAAGTGGGATGCACTTAATGCCCTTACTGAGTATGAGTCTCACAATGGAAGGCAGAGTTCTTCTAAGCTTATTCGCAATCTTGTTACTGGAGGTAATCAGCTGTCACAAAGAGGCTTGAAGCTGCTTGCCGCGTAAAGGAACTACGTTATAATTTAGGTATGAATATTTTTACAACTAACGATTGCCCCGTTATCTCTGCTCAAGAGATGTGTGATAAACATGTAGTCAAGATGATTGTTGAGTATGCTCAGCTAATGTCAACTGCTCATCGTGTTCTTGACGGTGAGCAGTATGAAGGTCGTACTAAAGCTAATCGTCGTATTAGGCGTTGGCTGCACCCAGATAAGAATATGGAAGAGGTTCTTTACAAAGCTTCTCATATCAACCACCCTTCTGGTCTATGGTGTCGCACCACTACTGCTAACTATGAGTGGTTGTATAAGCATTTCTTGGCATCATGTAAAGAATATACTCTTCGTTATGGAAAGGTTCATGCTACTGAGACTAAGCTAGCTGAAGTATTCAAAACTCCGCCTAAGAACCTTCCCAAAGGTAAGCAGACAGAGTTTGCTGTAGCTATTGCTGCTAATCAGACATGTAGAAAGCTTCCTGGTTTCAATAAGCTATCTGTTGTAGATAAGTACAAGCAATATATTCGTTGCGATAAGCCTTTTGCTAAATGGACTAAAAGAGATAAGCCTAGTTGGATTTACTAGTTGATTTAACATTTTAATATACTAATATACCTTTGCGATGATATCGAAATTAATTACATTGATCACTTTGATCTTTGGACCAGCAACAAACGCACCACCTCTTGGTAGTTATGATGTACCACCTGCTACGTCAGGTAAAGGAGCTAAAGCAGTAATTCCAAAAGAGATTACTCCTAACCCTCTTGACTACCCACCAGGAATTGATCCTCCTTACTACCCACCAGTACCAACACCTCCACGTATTACAGAACTTTAAACAATTTTCGGCCCCTGACGAAGACACAAACCAAAAAACAAAAACAAACAAAAAATGAAAGTATTAAAACTACTACTAGCCGGCGCTCTTGCAGCGATTTCCTTCAACGTTCTAAATGCAGCAACTGTTCTCGTCCTTGACCAGCCGCATGTAACCTCTGACCCATCTTATGAGATGACTCTTACATTTGAAGAGACTACTCGTGCAAATGAAGTTAAGGTAACATTCAAAGCTGTTAACGTTGGTTCCCATTATGTTGATGGTGTTGCTCTTAACCTTCCAGAAGGAATTAACTACCAGCCAATTCAACTTGGTGGTGTTACTGCTGAAGAAGGTTTCTTCCAAGCACCTAACATGCTTAAGCAAAGGGACAACCTCATTGGACCTAATCAAGGTAATCAAGGCATCTTCGATATCGGAGCTGGATTTGCTACCGGTCGTAACAAGCCATCTAATGTGCTCTTCACTACTGGTGACTCTGTTTCATTCCTCGTAACCAGCACACAAGGACCTCTTAGTGTAGAAGATCTTGCTGAGACATTCGATACTCCAACTGATACTTGGGTCGCAGCTGCATCAGTTGTTACTGCTCCTGGATATTGTGCTTGGTACACCACTGATGGTGGTTCACCAGTTCCTGAGCCTTCATCTGCTCTCCTCGGACTACTTGGACTTGGGGCACTTGCTCGTCGTAAGCGATAATAATAAATAACAATAAACGAAAAGAGCCGCTACAATTGTAGCGGCTCTCTTTTTGTTTAAATCTAACCGAGTCTCTCGCAGATGTATCTTAAGATCTTACTACGAACAATCTCTGAGTTACCAAACTTGAATGTGTAGATACCTTTATCCTCACATTCATGGCTATCAAATCTATCAAAGACGTTTTTAAAACCTGATTGCTTAACATCAGATTGCTTTCCATCACCAAGTACAATGTACTTACTATTACGACCAAAGCGTGTAAGGATGGTTGTTAGCTCCCCCTTAGTAAGGTTCTGAGCTTCATCAACAATAACGCATGTATTGTTAAATGTAAGACCACGTACAAAGTTAACAGGTATAGCGTCAATCAATCCTTTAGACTTAAGCATACCACATGTACCTGGACCACATAGCTCAGTTACCTTCTCAATAAGAGGCATCATATATGGGGAGAATTTATCATCAATCTCACCTGGAAGGGAACCTAAGCTCTTGTCTGCCGACTCAACTACTGATCGGATATAAACAATCTTCTCAACATCCTCGCTTTTTAGCATTTCAAGAGCGGCATATACAGCAATATATGTCTTAGCAGTTCCAGCAAGACCATCTACAAAAGTCATTTGAGTTGTTGCCTCATGAATTGTTTCATAGAAGTCACGATGTTTTGGTTTCATATAGAAAGGCTTTCTAATTTTGAAATCCATTAACCATCCTCCATTAAAGATATCTTCACCGATTTCCGGGTCAATATCCACAGCTTGTTTCTTAGAACGTCTGCTCATCTATTAATACTTAGTCAACTTGATCGTGTAACCAAGCAACTATAAGTGACTATAGTTTGCAGATATCAGTTGAATCTACAGAATACTAGGTTATAATATAGTTGAAATGGACTTAGATAAAGAAACTTTAATCCTGTCTGACGATAAAATCTTCTATACTATTGAAGGAGAAGGTGAATTCGTTGGTCAGCGATCCCTATTTATGAGGATGGCTATGTGCAACCTAACCTGTATTGGGTTTGCATCTGAAGACTCTCCTCACGGTTGTGACTCATTTATCTCTTGGAGTGTCAAGAATAAGATGACCTTTAACGAAATCTTTCAGATGATGGAAGATAATAACTGGATTGAGAAACTTGAGAAGGGTACAATCTGGAAACTAACTGGAGGTGAGCCTCTTATTCAGCAGAAAGCTCTACTCAAGCTTGTTGAAGCCTTTATTGAAAAGTATGGCTTTACTCCTAAGATTGACTTTGAAACCAATGCTACTCTCATGCCTGACCCACGTTGGAAGGAAGAGTTTGGTGCTACCTTTACTACTTCACCTAAGCTAACTACTAATGGTGATCCTGAGTCCAAGACTTATAAGCCTGAAGTACTCAGATATCATAAAGAGATTGGTTCAGGCTTTAAGTTTGTTATCAATGACCCTGAAGCAGATATCAAAGAGATCTGGAGTAAGTATGTTGAAGATGATGAAGGTATCAACGTAAGTCGTGATCGTATTTGGTTCATGCCTGTTGCTGGTTCTCGTAAGGAGCACATTGAGAATGCTGCTGCTGTTGTAGAATATGCAAAGTCAATGCACGTTAACTTCTCAGCTCGACTTCACTTGTTAGTTTGGGATATGGCTCTCAAAGTTTAGTAACTAATAAGTTGATAAACAAATTAAACACTTTATAATATAGTTGTATGTCAGATAACAAAAGTAACTACGAATGGCTCGGTGATGATGAACTCACCGGCGAAAAAGACGATATTGCTCGTGAGCTCATGGGCAGTGAATATGCTGAAGGTTATATTCCACCTTCACGTGTATATGATGATCAGCTAAAGACTGATAAGAAGTATATCTCTTCTCTTCCTGATCTTCAGAATGGACCTTCTAGCTTGATTCAAGGCGCTGCTGTACCTATTCAGCAGGTTGGTATTCACAACTTCCGCCTTCCTCTTACCTATAAGAAGCGTAATGGTGAGACTGTAACTCTTGAGACTTCAGTAACTGGTTCAGTTAGTCTTGAAGCTCATAAGAAGGGTATTAACATGTCTCGTGTGATGCGTTCTTTCTACGATCACAAAGACGAAGTATTCTCTATTGATACTATTAAAGACGTTCTTGAGACTTATCGTAAGAACCTTGAGACCTTTGACTCTCGTATCATGCTTAAGATTTCCTATCCTATCAAGCAGAAGAGCTTGCGTAGTGGACTTGAAGGCTATCAGTACTATGATGTTGTCTTCGAAGGTGACCTTACTAAAGAAGGTGAATTCAAGAAGTATATTCACTTTGACTTTGTTTACTCCTCCGCTTGCCCTTGCTCCTTCGAGCTTAGTGAGCATGCTAATAAGTATCGTAACCGTGCTACTGTTCCTCACTCTCAGCGCTCTGTTGCTCGTGTAAGTGTTAAGTTTGAAGATATGCTCTGGGTAGAAGATCTTCAAGAGCTTTGCCTTGCTGCTCTTCAGACTGAGACTCAGGTAATGGTTAAGCGTGAAGACGAGCAAGCCTTTGCTGAGAAGAATGGTTCTTACCTCAAGTTTGTTGAGGATGCTGTTCGTCTTATGTTCGAAAAGCTTTCTGGTGATCAGCGAATTGTTGACTTTAAAGTCATTGCTTCGCATAACGAATCACTTCACAGTCACAATGCTGTATCAGTAATCACAAAGGGTGTACCTGGTGGATTTAGTGCTGGTGTTGCTCGTGACGTATTTGAATCTACAGGGTTGCGTTAACTCGTAGTTATAAAAACATACTAGACCCTCTATTGCCTCGTGTGATAGAGGGTCTTCTCTTGCACTTATAAGGAACTAATATATAATTAGGTATGAGAACAGGACAAGCTCTAGTACTAAATGCACACTACTTTCCAGTAGGCATTAATTCATACTATAATGTTCTTAGAAACCTTGCAGCAGGTACGCAATCTGCTCTCGATATACATTATAAAATAAATGAAGACGGATCTCCTGATTTTGAAAATATTGAGTATTGGAATGTTGTGTCTAGTATTGACGACTGGATGGCTCTCGACGTGCGATCCTTTGATGGGTCTATTGGTACTACTGGCGGTAGTGTACGGCTTCCTTCTGTAGTTATTTGTAACAAATATAAGCAGATTAGAAATGCTCAAGTTCAATTTCCTAATAAGCAAAACATCTATGAACGTGATAACAATACTTGCGTTTATACAGGTAAGAAGCTTAAAGAGTCAGAACTAAGCATTGATCATGTAATACCTAAATCTAAAGGTGGTCAAAACACTTGGGAGAATCTAGTTACTTGTGATAGACTTCTTAACTCTCTTAAAGGAGATAAGTCTGTAAAAGAAGCAAGACTTAAACTTAGATACAAACCATTCAGACCAAGTGGTAGCATTTTTAAGTTTAACTACTATAATGAGGAGTGGCATTCATTTGTTGCAAATCTTTAAACACTAATTAAATATAAACGTTATGCGCATTGCTTTTTCAGGTACAGCTAATTCAGGTAAGTCAACTCTCGTTAAGTCTTTTCTCTACACCTGGAAAGATTATAAAACACCATCAAAAACATATCGCGATGTTCTTGAGGAAAAGGGTTTAGAGCACTCAACTAAGACTACTGTTGAGACTCAGACTGCCGTACTTGATCATTTGATCGATACTATTCAAGGCAAGACTCTTAAGGATAAGTATGTCTATGATCGTTGCCCTCTTGATGCTGTAGCTTATACAATGTGGGCTAATGGTAAGGGTATTGAAGGCTTTACTGATGAGTTTACTGAGAAGCAAATCTCAATGTCTCGTGAGTCACTTCGCTCTCTTGATATTATCTTCATGACTCGTTTCAATGAGCAGACCATGAAGGTTGAAGATGATGGTACACGTGATGCTAATCTTGAGTTCATTAAGGAGATGGACAACATCTTCTACTCACTCTACATGCAGTATATGGTTCATGCTGATGCTGATGTATTCTACCCTAAAGGTGATTCACCTTGTTTGATTCTACTTCCAGATGCTCCACAAGCTCGTATTGATCTTGTTCAAGAGTATGTTACTCCAGAAGGTACAATGTATGGTGAAGAAGAGTCTATTCTCAATCCTGATAATATTGAGCAGTTGGAGACTCTTGTTGCTGCTCAAGCTGATGCACTTGAATCTGAAAAGAAGCAGGAAGAGCTAATGAAGCAATTTGGTATTGAGCCTGAGCCTAAATTTGATCCTTATAAGATCAATTAGTGGCCATAAGCTTGCCATCTAATGGCTGTATCAGGGTAGGTCTCACCATCCGAGTCATATTCGAAAGTGGCTCCTGTTGTTGTAGATGATACCAAATAGAGGCTTAAGTTACCACTATTGTGTTCTGCACGATCAATCTGTCCAACAATATTTAAACAACCAGTTGGAAATGCTAACGGGAAAGTAACTTCCTGAGTTTCTTGAAAGGCTGCTGTTCTTTCAGTAACACCCCATTGCATAATAAGGCCTGTAGGTAGAATTTGATATCCTGTTTCAGCGAGTAGTGCTGTATCAGAACCAAAGCCAGCATTATCAACAACAGCAGAAAGTTCAGCAACACTGGAGTCGATTGCAGATGAAAGTGAATCAACTTCTGAAAATACAGTAGCAAGATCAGCAGAGTGTTGAGTAATAGTTGTTCCAAACGTTGTATTATCCAAGCCGATAACAAAGTTATTGAAGTCCATGATGTTTGTACCATCATCTGTTTCAACAACTAGCATATCACCAGCAGCAATAGAAAATGTCTCTGGAAGCTCTTTAATATTGTAGATGAGATTTTTATTATCAACGCAAGGCATGCTAATATTTATGTTGGAAACAGTTGATTCATACTCATTTTAGGTTATAATATAGGTAATGAGTAAGATTGGTGTTGGAGTTATTACCTGTGATCGTATGGATATGTACCATGTCTGTATGGAGTCCATCAGAGAGTCTTGGTGTGATGAGCTTGTTACTGTTGATGATGGCAAGAAGGACTATGTACTTGCTCCTAAGGGTGAGTATATTAAGACTGAGGGTGGTGAAGGTGTAGGTAGAGCTAAGAATAGAGCTCTTAAACACCTTATGGATAAAGGTTGTGACTATATTGTTCTTGTAGAAGATGATATGAAGTTCTCAGGTAACCTCTTTGCTGAGTATGTTAAGGCATATGAGACAACAGGTATTCAGCACTTCATGTTTGCTTATCATGGACCAGCTAACAAAGCAGGTGTAAGTTATGGTAAGCCAGTTCCTCGCCTTGTATTTGACTATGGTCCATTTGATGAATGTCGTATTGCTCTCAATCAGCATTGTGTAGGTGCTGTTACATTCTATACACGTGAGTCTTTAGAGAAGGTTGGTCTATATGATGAGAACTTCACCAATGCATTTGAGCATGTTGATCACTCATATCAGCTAGCTAAAAATGGCTTCAGTACTCCTTATTGGTGGTGGGCTGACCTAGCTAACAGTCTTGATTTTGTACAAGAGCAGAAGTGTTCAGAAGACTCTTCAGCTATCAGGCCTCGTTCTGATTGGCAGTCTAATATTCAGACAGCTGCACAATACTTTATGAAAAAGAATAATGTATCACCAGTAAGGGTTCCAGATACCCCAACCCGAGAGGTTGTAGATATCATTAAGAAGTACAGAAAGTTAATTGATGAAAAAAGAAAATCTAAAAGAAAAGCTGACGATCCTAATCGCGGCTAAGGTTGAGCATGAAGATAGGTTGCGGAATATACGATCGACTTTGTCGTATCTCCGCTACCACTTTGATGTCAACATTATCATTAGCGAGCAAGATACGTCGAGTAAGCTGCACGACATGTGCAAAGCTTTCCACTGTCGACATATTTATATTGAGACCGATGAGTTTTTTAACAGGCAGCGAGGTGTTAACCTTGCAGCAAGAGAGGCTACTACTCCGGTCATTGCTCATTATGACGCTGATATACTCTTAAGACCGCAGCAAATTATTGGTGCTACTGAAGCTATTATTAGTGGAAGAGCGCAAATGGTTTACCCGTATGATGGTCACTTCTATGATGTACCAGAGAAGTTTTTTGATACTATTAATGAGACAAAAAATCTTACTAAGGTACCTCTAGAAGATTGTACTCTCTTTAATCCTCATTCAGTTGGTGGTGTAGTAATGTTTGATAGAGAGCATTACTGGAAGTGTGGAGGAGCTAATGAATCATTTAAGAGTGTTGGTTATGAGGATAACGAGATTAATGAGCGCTTTAGAAAGCTTGGTACAAAGATTATGCGCACTCAATGGCCACTATGGCACTTGACTCATGCACGTGGTGAAACATCTTATAACCATAATCCACATATCGAACTTAACAAGAGTCTCTATTTGGAGATTGAGAGAATGTCTCCTGAGCAACTTAAAGCTCATGTCGATACTTGGGACTGGCACAAATGATTACTTCTTCAAGAATAGGTAGGTATGGTAATACCTGCAATGCCATGTTTCAATTTGCTGCTGTAGTTGGTATGGCTAAAAAGACTGGTCATGGATATGTTATTCCTAAGCATGAAACATACTATGAGCCAAGCTATGGGTGTATGAACACATCTATATTTGATGGGTTTGATATTACAGCACCTACATGTAATCTAGGGTCCTTTAAAGAGGTAGAGTTTCCTTTTGAGTATAAAGATATTCTTGTTGATGACTTTACAGACATGGTAGGCTTCTTTCAGTCTGAGAAGTACTTTGAAGATGCTGAACAGGAAATTAAAGATCAGTTTAAGATTAAAGAAGTTCATAAGCAAGTTGTAGATGCTAAAATTAAATCAGGTGAATATCCTGACCCTCTACACTCTACTTCCTTACACTTAAGGTTAGGTGACTACACTCGTAAGAGAAATTATCACCCTGCAGTACCTGTACAATATTGGTCACAAGCTATTGAAGCAACTCATTCTGACAATGTTGTAATCTTTTCTGATGATGTTAAACAAGCGAGATCAATGTTTGGCAATGATTCTCGTTTGACATATTCTACTGAAAAGAACCCCTTCCCAGCCCTCTACCACATGTCTCTGTGCAGGAATCATATCATCTGTAACAGTACCTTTGGGTGGTGGGGAGCTAAATTAGGTGAGTGGAATAACCCAGTTGATAAAGTTGTGGTAGCACCTAAAATATGGTTCGGACCAGCACATGAGTTTAGCTCAAAAGATATAATTCCTGAACGTTGGATAAAGTTATGAAGATATTTTTACAAGACTCAGCATTCGCTCATTGTGAGTTCTCTAACAACCCTTTACCTGTTAAGCAAAGAACAGATAAAGTTACTTGGGATAGAACTGATAACTATACTGAGGAAGATATTGTTGTATGGACTGATGTAGACATTCCAAAGGCTCTTAATCGTAAGGGTCCTAACATTGCTTGGATGATTGAAGCTATGCCTTACCATCAGCAGATTTATAATTTTGTTGCAAGCAATCATGACAAGTTTGAGCAGATTTGGACTCACGATCAACAGATGGTAGATGCTTGCCCTAATGCTAAACTTCTTCCTTTTGGTGGTTGTTGGATTGATAAGTGGGATTGGAAGATGCATAAGAAGACTAAAGACTTTTCTATCATTGCATCTGCTCATAGACACTTACCAGGACATAGACTTAGACATCAGATTGTAGCTGGTACTCAAGGTAAAGTAGATCTATGGGGTAGAGGTTACAAAGAGATGGCAGATAAGATTGAAGGTCTTAAAGACTATCAGTATACTTTCTGCATTGAGAACTTTCGAAAGGATTATTGGTTTACAGAAAAGCTTATTGACTGCTTTGTAACTGGTACCCTTCCAATCTATTGGGGTTGTCCTTCAATTGGAGACTTGTTTAATGTTGATGGTATGCTATGCTTTGAAGACATTAAAGAGCTACCAGAACTACTCAAAGGATGTACTCCTGAATATTATGAGAGTAAGAAAGAAGCTCTTAAAGAGAACTTTGAACTTGCTAAGAAATATAGATTAGCAGAGTTAACTATCCCAAGCCTTTTATAGGGAACACTGATATAATAATATTATGAAGATTTTAGTTACAGGTGGAACCGGAATGGTTGGGCAACACTTGCAAGAGTATTTGCCTGAAGCTACGTTTGTTGGTTCAACGGATTGCGATCTTAGAGATAAGGTTGCTGTTAGAAGACTGTTTAACAATAAATATGATACAGTAATTCACCTTGCTGCAAAGGTTGGAGGTATTCAAGATAACATTGCCAACCCTTTAGAGTTTCTTGAGGATAACCTCATTATGAATACTAACGTGGTTAAGGCCGCGTACGAGAGTGGTGTTAAAAAGTTCATTGGTATTGGAAGCACATGTGTATACCCAGATACCTTACCTAAAATGTACTACCCAATGACAGAAGACATGCTCCATATTGGTGCACCAACCCCTACAAACTTTGGTTATGGCTATGCAAAGAGAATGCTTGCTGTACATCTTGAGACCATACGTAAGAGTAAAGGTTTAGATTACTTCACAATCTTTCCAAGCAACTTGTATAGTGAGTATGATAACTTTGAAGATGGTACAAAAGCACACTTTGTTACTGCATTGTTGATGAAAATAAAGAACTCTGATGGAACTGTTCCTCTTATGGGAACTGGAACTCCTATTCGTCAGTTTATTCATGCTGAAGATCTTGCAAAGGTTATCTGCGGTTGTCTTTATAGAGAAGTTAAGCAAGACTTTAATGTTTGTGATGATAGTAGATCAATTAAGAACATAGCAGAAGCAGCTCTTAAAGCAACTAACAACGAGCATCTTAAGTTAGTGTTTGATCAGTTCTTTAAGAATGATGGACAATTTAGAAAAGATTGCTCAAATGAAAAAATGATGAAACTTTTTCCTGACTTTGAGTTTTTATCGCTTGAAGAAGGTCTAAAAAGAGTATATAATAAGTTATGAGTGGAAGAGAATGGAAGTATAATACCTTTAAATTGAGTAAGGGTGAAGCAGTTTTGTTTGCTTTAGCACTACCTTTCATTTTTATTATCGGTACGTTTGGTGCGGCTATTTCAGCACTCTTTAGTAAGAAGAGTTGATTTTCATAAGGAACTATGCTATAATTAGGTATGGCAATCAACTTAGTTTCTGATACTATCGACCGCGAAGACGCGTGTGGTATTATCAACTGGCTCGATCAAAAAGAGCTCCCCCAACTCACTAAAGGCCCTTTGACTAAAGAGTATGAGGCAAAGTTTTCTAACTGGCTTGGTACTAAGCACTCTGTATTTGTTAATAGTGGATCCTCTGCTATCCTTTTAGGTCTTACTGCTCTTAAGTTTGGAGGTAAGCTTAAGAATAATAAAATTGTTGTACCTGATTTGAGTTGGGCTACTGATGTTAGTACACCTCTTATTCTTGGCATGGATACTTTTCTTGTTGATTGTAACTTTGGAGACCTTTCAGCTGATCTCAACCATCTCGAACAATTATTTAAAGAAGAGAGACCAGCAGCCTTTATTCTTGTATCAGTACTCGGACTTGTACCTGATATGGATCGTATTCTTGATCTTTGCAAGACTTACGATGTTCTATTAATTGAAGATACTTGTGAGAGTATGGGTTCAGAACATCATGGACAGAAGCTTGGTACCTTTGGATGTATGAGTTTCTTCTCCACTTATTTTGGTCATCACATTTCTACTATTGAAGGTGGTATGGTATGTACTAATGATAAAGAGATTAATGATCTACTTCTTATGACTCGTTCACATGGTTGGGATAGAGATCTTGATCCGGAGACTGCAAAGAAGCATGCTGAAGAGGAAGGTGTTAGTGACTTTGATAGGTTGTTTACTTTCTATACTCCTGGGCTTAATGTTAGGGCTACAGACCTTCAAGCAAAGATTGGTCTTAATCAAGTCGATAAGATTGATAAATTTTCGAAGATTCGTAATGAGAACTTTCTTCACTACAATAAAAGATTAGCTTGGGCGAAGGATCTTTTATTTAGACCAGAACAATTGACTGGAGATTTTGTTTCTAACTTTTGCTATCCAGTTGTTAGTGAAAGTCGTGATGATATTGTAAAGGAGCTTAAGGAAAATGATATCGCATGCAGACCTCTTATTGCAGGAGCGTTGAGTAAGAGTCCAATGTGGAAGAGATTTGGCGGTATGGAAGTAAACAACTTTAAAGCATCTTTAGTTCATAAGTTCGGCTTTTATGTACCTAATCATCAGGGTATGACTACCGAGGATGTAGATAAGGTTTGCGATATTATTCTAAAGTATTAAAATGAAAACAGCATTAATTACAGGTATTAACGGGCAAGATGGATCTTATCTTGCAGAGCTTCTTCTAGAGAAGGGGTATGAGGTATGGGGTACTATTCGTCGTAACTCATCTCCAGAGTATAACACTACCCGTGTTGATCATATTTTTAATCGAGTTAATCTCGTCTATGCTGACTTAACTGATATGTCTTCTCTTGTAAGTGTATTACAGAAGTCAAAGCCAGATGAGATTTATAATCTTGCTGCTCAGTCTCATGTACGTGTTAGTTTCGATGCTCCAATTTATACAGCTGAAGCAACTGGACTCGGTACACTTAACTTACTTGAAGCTATTCGATTAACTTGCCCTAAAGCTCGAGTCTATCAAGCTTCTTCGAGTGAGATGTTTGGTAATACTATTGATGAAGATGGTTTCCAGAGAGAGACTACTCAACTCAATCCAGTAAGTCCTTATGGGTGTGCAAAAGTATTCTCTTACAACATTTGCAACAACTACAAGAATAGTTATAACATGCATATTAGTAATGGTATTCTTTTCAATCACGAATCTCCAAGACGCGGTATTAACTTTGTAACTAACAAGGTTGTTAATGGTGCAGTAGATATTAAGCAAGGTCGTAAGAAGACTTTGACTCTTGGTAACCTTGCAGCAAGTCGTGATTGGGGTCATGCTAAAGACTACGTTAAAGCAATGTGGTTAATGCTTCAACAAGACGAGCCTGATAACTATGTTTGCTCTACTGGTATATCGCATACAGTTCAAGAACTTGTTGATTATACTTTCGGCATTATGGGTGTTAATACTGATCTTGTTAAAACAGATTTACAGTTTGAACGTCCAGAAGAGCTTGAGCATCTTAAAGGTGACTCTACAAAGCTCAGAACAAAGTTAGGTTGGAAACCAACTTATACATTTGAAACAATGCTTGATGAGATGATCTTTGTAGCTGCAAATAAGCGTAACAAAGATGTTGATACCAACAAGTTCTAGTATATAATAAAAAAGTAATTATGATTATTAAACAATACCTGTATAACGGCGATCTTATTCACAAGCGCTTTGCTTATGAGTTCTTTCGTAAAGATGTATCTCCTGTCGGTAACGTTGTTGCCTTCCGTGCTCCTATGGATGTGACTAAGAACCTTATTGACCTTGAAGATACTCTCTCTAATGACTTCATTGCTTCTAAAGACGCAATTAACTTCTGTTGGGAGATTCCTAATCTTTGTCCTTTCGGTGCTGTATCATTCCAACGTCTATTCAATACTTCTATTGCTCAGATCTTGAGTAAGTATATTGATGCTCCTATTGCAATGGATGGTGATGATCTTATGGTTCAGAAGACGTTTGTAGGTTCAGATGGCAAAGAACGTGAAGAGGGTAAAGTAAGTGTTTCAATTACTTATAGCCTTGAGAACGTTGCTGTTGGTCATACTGCAGTAAATATTGATGCTGGTCCAGATGCTCCTGGATTTGCTTACTCTTCTCTCCTTAGTGATGAGGCTGCTGAAAGCTTTATGAATGAAGTTATTGCTTACTTCAATCATGAGGTCAAGGATCAATTTGTTGCTACTACTAAAGTAATCGTATAATGTTAGTCGGGTATTACGGAGTTAGTGATAAGTTCTGTGAGTGGAGCTACATACAAGGAGTCCTAAAGCATCTCAAGTTGGATGATAGCTTTAGAGTTTATATTGTTAGCACTACACAAGAGCTCGACTTTACTGATAAAGTAAAACTCGACCCTGATAAGAAGAATGTTATTATCAGTTTGTCCGATGAATGGTCAACTGATAACATTCCTCAAGAATGGAAAGATAACGCTACCGTGTTCAAGGCTTACCTAAAGCCAGAGCAAGAGAAAGGTAGCGTTCATTCTTTTCCATTAGGCTTTAATAATAAGCATAAGAAGTTTCCTAATAAGCCAATTAAAACAAGACCCATTGATGTATTCTTTGCTGGTCATATAGCCTCAGTAAATCGCCTACATTACATGAGATGGGTGCTTGAATACTTTCAAGATATGAAAGAGAGTGAGAGGCCTAAATATGAGTTCGCTGTTTCAAAAGGTTTCAATCTTGGAATGAGTGGAGAGGAATATTCACAAAAGTTACATGATGCCAAGATTGTAGTTTGCCCTGCTGGTAATGTAAGCATGGAAACATTCAGGCATTATGAAGCAATGAGAAGTGGTGCTATTGTTGTATCACCAAAGCTTCCAGATGTAAAAATCTATAAAGATGCTGCTATTTGTCAGGTAGATGAATGGGAGTATAAAGTGGGTGATACAATTATGGACTTGCTATCTGATCTAGATATGTTACAATTAGTTCAAGAGAGACAGCAGCAGACTTATAACAATAGATTCGCTGCTAAGTCAGTAGCTAAATATATTCATGAACTTCTTCCAGATACAAAATAAGCTCTTCTTTGCTAATAAGAAGACTCAACCTGAACCTCTTGATCAGGAAGGTGAACAGGCTTTCGTACCGTTTCTATTCAATAGATGGTTGACGATGTATAGTAAAGAGACTGTTGGCTTTGTCAATGAGACTCTCAATAAGTATTGTGGTATCTTTGATACTGATAAGCAGAAGACTTATAAGCTATACTTCAATCTTATTCCTCGTCTTAAGTTCAAACGTATTAACTATATCAAGAAGGCTAAGAAAGATAAAGAGCAGAAGGAAGAAGAGACTAATCTCAAAATGATTGCTAAGAATAACTTTATGTCTTCACGTGAGTTAGAGCAGTATAAAGAGTTGATTAATTCCTAACACATAGTAAATAATAGTATGGCTAATATTGATAACCTAGCAACTCATAAGCACTTGATCGACCTTTCGACTCACTCCGAAGGTGACATTGGCTTGACTGACGATTTTGAGTTGACAATGATTTTTGATGATATTCTTCTCGTTGAGTATGTTGATGAGAACGAGCATGGTGAGATCCAGCGTAACGGAATTTATGTTCCAACTAATGCTGTAACTAAGGCTTGGCGTAAAGCTAAAGTTGTTCTTGCTGGACCTAAAGCACAGTACGCGAAGAAGGGTGATGTTGTTATCTTCCCAAGTAATCTTGGTGTTACAGTAGCTAATATCGACGTACAAGGTACGACAGTTAAGAAGGGTATCTTTTTGAACGAAGATCGTCTCTTTGGTATTTGTAACCTTAAGAATGCAGATAAGTAGGTCAGGCCTTGACAACTTACTGCGCAGTAATGTTTGTGAAGTACGCTTTGTAAGACGTGATCCAAGACCTGGTGACGGTCCTACAAGGCGTATCCTTTGCACTAAGGATTTGAGTATCCTTACCTCTATAAATGGTAGAACAACTCTAAACTATAGACCACCTCGAGGTGGTATGCAAATTAATGAAGCAGCGCAAAACATATGCGTTGTGTGGGACATCATGATGCAGGACTATAGAAACGTTGCGATGGATAGTTGTACCTTAATACAATCAATTCCAGCAACTGACTGGTGGGAATATTTTAATGAAAATATTTATCCAATGGCACCAGAACAAAAACTTAGCTTTATGAACTCATGAATATCTCAACTGAAAACTTCTCAGATCACCTTAAACCTTTTCTATTACAGAAAGTAGCCATTTGTACAGATAAGAAAATTATCCGTAAAGGTAGGTTGAGGATTTTTCAGATTAAGCAGCACTATGCTAAGCTTACTTTAGAGGATGAAGTAAGAACACGATTGTATGAGATTCCATATCCATATGAGATGTCTTCAGATGGAAGAAAGCTTACTCTTTGCTATAAGCTTGATAAGTTTCTCAATGTAGGTGATCTTGATCTACAAGTTAAGTTCTTAGACTCAAGTAAGAGTTCTAAGCTATATGACTCTAATGTCTATATTCTACCTTTGGAAGATGTTCAGTTTTAACTTGATTATGCTACAATGTAGCCTATAATAGTTATAGTGATCGGTTCAATAACAAACAACTTCCCCGAGGGCTATACTCCTAATCCCTCACAAGTAAAGCTTCTAAAGAGTATTGATGAAGCTTTTGCAGCAGGTAAAAAATTCGTTATCTGTAATGCTCCTACTGGAGCTGGTAAGTCTTTTATCTCTAAGACTCTTGGTAATGCTTCAGAAGAAGCTCCTGATGAGTTTAGAGAGTTAGTTACTTCATATGCTGCTTTCAAGAGAGGCTCTTCAGGATATAAGTATGAAGAAGAGATGGAGGAGACAGCTCCTTTTGGTTGTACTGCATTAACCATTACAAAGGCTCTACAAGATCAATACAAAGAGCTATTTGATGATGTTGAGGTTGTTAAGGGTAAGTCTAACTATCAATGTGTAGTAGATGAAAGATTTCCTGTAGATGTAGCTCCTTGTGTAAGCTCTCAGAACCTCAAAGCAGAGTGCTGGGCTAAGTGCAAGTGTCCTTACTATGAAGCTCGTAACAAAGCTCTAACTGCTCAGTTCAATACTCTTAACTATAATATGTTCTTTGCTCTTCCTGATCATCTTAAGAAGAGGCAGTTCTTGATTTGTGATGAGGCTTCTGAGCTAGAAGATCAGTTGGTAAAAGAGTTTACTTGTAAGATTGAGTATAAGTTTCTTGCTCGTATGGATATTGCTCCACGCATCTTGACTTCGAGTATGAATGCTCTTAAATGGTTGTCAGAACTACAAGTTGATCTTACTGATAAGATTGATGATATCAAAGAGATACTTAAGACAAGCAAGACTCGTAATAAGAAGTCTTTGATGGACCTTACTACCAATATGCAGAGGTTACAGAACCTAAAAGGTAAAGTAGATCTTGTAACTGACTCTTGGAGTGAGAGTGAGTATGTCCATACTAAAGACAGGGAAGGTATTACCTTTATGCCTCTTAAGGTTAATAACTTGGCTAAGAGACTATTTGACTTTGCTGATCAAGTCATCTTAATGTCAGCTACTATTATTGACCCTGATAACTTCTGTAAGAGTCTTGGTATTACTGATTATCAATATGTAGAAGCTGAGTCAAGCTTCGATCCAAAGAAGGCTCCTATCGTATGTAACCCTAAGTATAAGCTCAACTATCACCTTATGGAGAAGAACCTTCCTAAAGTGATTAGACAAGTAGCTGAGATTTGTAAGCATCACGGAGCTGATAAAGGTATCATTCATACTCATAACAATACTATTACCTCAAAATTGAGCACTATGCTTTATGGTGATAGGTTCTTGTATAGAGAGCCTGGTATTAAGAATGAGGATATTCTAGATCAGCATATGCTTAGTAGTGAACCTACTGTATTAGTATCTCCTTCAATGTCTTATGGAGTAGACTTGAAAGGTGATCTTGCAAAGTTTCAGATTATTATCAAAGCTCCGTTCTTACCTACTAAAGATGTAAGGATTGAGAAGCTTATGAAGGCTGACTTTAGCTGGTATCAGAATAAGATGCTTTGTTCTTTGATTCAGTCTTGTGGTAGAGGAGTTAGATCTACTAAAGATGAATGTATTACTTATATTCTTGATGGTACTATTGTTGAGAATATTGTAAGAGCTAAGCATAAGTTACCGAAATACTTCCTCGAACGCTTCATTTAACATTAAATAATAGTAGCTTTGAAGAAATATACATACAACTTCGAGATTAAGGACTTGCTTACGCAATTTATTGCTGCGTTTGATGATACAGTCATTAAGCGACACAATAAAGATAAAGAGCCAGAGCAAGAGATTGCTGTGAGATACGTGATGGCTCCTAAGCAGCGTATCATGTATGACGTTATCAACAAAGCTCAAAATATAAAACTACCTGTTGTTAGTGTCGATCTTACTTCTGTATCTTATGATACAGAAAGAGTATTCAATAAGCTCGATAACTTTGATAACTATGGTGCTGATACAGCTACTTCAATTAATACTCCTGTACCAGTTAACTTAGAAGTTAGCATGTCTATTCTTTGTAGGTATATGTCTGACATGGAGCAGATACTTTCTAACTTTATTCCATATACCAATCCATATATTGTACTTGCTTGGAGAGAGCCTGTTGAAGAATCATTGCTTAGTGGAGGTAAGCCTTACAATCCTATTGAGATTAGATCTGAAGTCTTATGGAGTAATACAATCTCAATGAATCCTCCAAAGGATACAACCTATAGTGAGAAGTTTAGGATTGTTGCTGATACCTCCTTCACTATTAAGGGTTGGATGTTTAGAAATAAGAATGATAGATCTAATCCAATTTACTTTATTGATACTAACTTCATTAATGCTGATTCATCTTATAGCTTTACACCAGCTATTACAGCTCAAGACTATGAAACATTCTTTGATAGCTTAACAGCAGATGCTGATATTGAAACTGTATCACTTTCTGGATACCCCTTTACTGACTCTGTATTCTATAATGCTTCAGGATTCCCAATGCCTATTGATAGTCCAGTAACTATTACTACACAAGCTAAACAACTTAATAAAGGCACATTCACTCTTATTGGTCAGAACTATAATGAGACTGAGTTTGTTCTCCTCTCATCTACTTCTGCTCTTACAGATACTCTCACATCAGTTGATACAACCTATACAGGTACAATTGAAGGTTATCTACTTCCACTTTCAAGCTATACTGTACAAAGTGATACAGTAATGAATATTAATCTCTCTAATCTAAACGCACCAGGAACATTCCAGGTAGTAGTCAAGAACCCAGCAGGGTGGACTTCTACAGGAAGCATCTCTGGAGTATCCTTTACAACTGAATAAATATATTAAGATGGCAAACACAAATCCAACTAATGACGGAAGAGCAGCTACATTTGGTAGAAACCTTATGAACTATGTTTCAAATAGGCTTCCGTATGCTTCACAAGAAGATGATTCTCTTAATGATAAGTATAAGCACTTTGCTAAAAATGGTCAGCAGAGAGCAGAAGCACTTGTTAAGTCATCTGTAACATCTTCTAATCCTTATAACAATATCCCTATTGGTGACTTTGGTAAGGATGGCTCCTTCAATGATGTTATGTATGCATCGCTGGATCAAGACAAAGGTGGTCGTATGCGCGACTATCGTGCAATGGCTGCTAATAATGAAGTAGCAGAAGCTCTTGATGAGATTTGTGATGAGATGATCAATGCTGATGAGACAGGTCGTGTTATCAAGATTGCATATGAGAACATCGAACTTGATGTAGATCAAAAGACAGATCTAGATAAAGAGTTTGATAAGTATGTTGACTTCTATGACCTTAAGTCGAAAGGTTGGCAGTACTTCCGTCAACTACTTGTTGAAGGTGAAGTTTACTTTGAGCAGATTCTTCACGAAGATTATGTTAAAGAAGGTGTTCTTGGTTTGATTAACATTCCTGCTGAGATTATTGACCCTGTTTATAATAACATTCAAAACATGATTGTTAAAGGCTTCATTTATAAGAAGCCAATCTTTAGTGCACAGCAGCCTAATAAGGTTGAAAAGACTGAAATGGTTCCTATGGAGCAAAACCAGATTGTTTATGCTAACTCTGGTGTCTATAATGATACTAAAGACTTTGTTATTCCTTTCCTTGAGAATGCTCGTCGTCCTTATCGTCAGCTTTCTCTTGTTGAAGATGCTATTGTTATTTACCGATTGGTAAGAGCTCCAGAACGTCTCGTGTTCAACGTTGATGTTGGTAATATGGCTCCACCAAAGGCTGAAGCTTATCTTCGTAAGCTTATTCAGAACTATTGGTCAAAGAAGACTTTTGATAGTGATCAGAACAATGTTGTTAACAAGTTCAATCCTCAGTCAATGCTTGATGCATTCTGGTTTGCTAAGCGTCAAGGCTCTGAAGGTACATCTGTTACTCAGCTTCCAGGAGGTTCTAATCTTGGTGAGTTAACTGACCTTATGTACTTCATTAAGAAGCTTTACAGAGCTCTTAAAGTGCCTGCTACTCGTATTGATCCTGAAGATCGTACAGTTGATCCATCTTCTATTCTTCGCGAAGAGCTTAAGTTTGCTAAGTTTGTTGTTCGTATTCAGCAGCGTATGGCTTCTGCTATTAAGAAGGGTTTCATTACTCACCTTAAGCTCAAGGGAATATGGGATGAGTTGAATCTTGCTGAGACTAATCTCGATGTAGCGTTTACTCCTCCTACCAATTACTATGAGATGAGAGAGAGTCAGAAGCTTGAGCTTAAGGCTGCAAACTTCAATACTCTTGCTGGTAATGAATTCATTTCAGTAACATATGCTCAGAAGAAGTACCTTGGTTGGAAGGATAGAGACATTCTTGCTAACAGAGAGTTTATGCGTAAGGATGCTGAGTTCCAATGGGAGATTGCTCAGATTCAAGCTGCTGGTCCAATGTGGAAAGAACAACTTGCTGCAGCTGCTGATGCTGCTGGCGCTGAGGGAGCTGAAGGTGGTGAGATGGGAGCTGCAGGAGGTGAAGGTGGTATTCCTGAGTTCGGTGGAGGTCCTGCTGGTGGTGAAGAAGCTGCTGGTGAAGACGCTCCGGTTGATGATGTACCTGCTGATACACCAGCCCCTGAAGCGGCTCCTGAATAATAGTTGAGAAACTAGATCACGACATTAAATATGTTTAATGTCAATGCGATCCCGTCCAGACCACAGCATACCTGCTGATGTAGCCTACTCATCTGCTATTGGTGGTAGACGTGAGATAAAGTATGTGCCTTTCATTCAGGTTTTATCTTCCTCTGGCCCTACATCATTAGCAGAAGGATCAACAGGTACATATAACTTTTTAGATAATAGTGGTGATGGTGTATTTAACTTTGTAGTAGCTCCTACAGATAGAACAACAACATCATCAGGCAACTTCAATGTAACGAGTGGTTCGGGTACATTTAATATTACAGCATCTACAAATAGTCAAAGATCTGATGATGAACTTGTTGTAGTGAGAATAAGAAATAGTAGTAATACTCTACTTCAAACTCTCTCAACTACTATTACAGATGCTTCTCCAATTACACAACCAGCTGTAGGTGTCGTTGAAGTTACTGCTAAAGGTGATACATGGAAGTATGAAGATTCAAATACTGATCTAGGTACTGAATGGAGAGATGCCGACTATGATGATAGTGGTTGGTCAAGTGGTGCCGGTCAGCTTGGGTTTGGTAATGATGGTGAAACAACAGTTCTTACATCAGGTGGTTCAACATATTACTTTAGAAAGTCTATTACCCTAGATGACGCTGATACATATGATGAGTATGATATTGATGTAACATATGATGATGGTTTTGTCTTCTACGTCAATGGTACAATTGTAGCAGATGCTAATATGAATACTTCTTCATATAATCACTCTACACTTGCTACAGCAACAGTAACAGACAATGCTCAATATACAGCAACCATTCCAGCATCTGCATTTAAAGATGGTGAGAATATTTTAGCATGTGAAGTTCACCAAGCCTCTACAGGTAGTTCTGACCTTGGTTGGGATGCTGGTCTCTCAGGAAGAGAAACTGCTGATTATACTTTATCAGGTCCAACATCTATAAGTGAAGGAGCAGCTGCTCAGACATATACCTTAACTCTTAAAGATGGTGTTACAGATGGTACATTCTACTTAAGACCAGTTCAGTCAGGTGGCTTTGTTGAAACAGAGCAATCAATTACTACCTCAAGCGGAACAGGTACAACAACATTTTCTGCTGCACCTGATACAGACTTTACAGAGGGTGATATTTTATATAACCTTCAACTATGGTCAGGATCTGGTGGTACAGGAACATTTTTACAATCTATTTCTACTACTATAGTTGATGTTGATCCTGGTGCTACTGGTCCCGCTGTAGGTACATATGAACAGTTTGCTTTTGGAGCAACATGGAAATATAATGATAGTGGTACAGATCCCGGAGCATTTACAACTACAGGATATGATGATAGTAGTTGGTCAAGTGGTGCAGGTGAATTAGGATTTGGAGATGGTGATGAAACAACAACAATTTCAGATGTTAATCAGATCTCTAACCAGTTCAGAAAGACAATTAATATTACTGATGGTGATCAATATGAAGAGCTTGATTATGATATCTTGTTTGATGATGGTGTAGTACTTTATGTTAATGGTGAAGAGCAAGCTAGATCTTCTAACTGGCCATCAGGTGCTATTGCTTGGAATACTTTAGCTACAGGTACTATTAGTGACTCAGCAAGACTTACAGGTACAGTTCCTGCTTCTGCCCTTGTAGATGGTGATAACTATATTGCTGTTCAAGTATCTCAGAACCAAATTAACTCTTCTGATGTTTCATTTAATATGGGTTTGTCTACAACTAAGCTTGCCACTTACTACACCTTAGCAGGCCCAGGTAGTATTACAGAAGGTCAGCAGGATACATATACTGCTACTACAAATGCTGGAGATGGTACTTACTACTTTACAACAAGTCCGACAGGTGCATTTGTCGAATCAAGTGGTAGCTTTAGTGTTACAGGAGGTGTATTTGGTACAGGTACATTTACATTATCAGCAGCTCCTAATGGTACAAGTGGTACAGAAGTAGCTACAGTGTCTTTAAGAACAGATTCTATTAGTGGTACAGTTCGTGACACACAAACCACAAATGTACTTGAGGATACAGGTGCTACAGCAGGATGGGTATCATTCCAGGAAGGTACAGATAGTTACTCTGGTACTACAGATACATATGTACAGTCTGGATCTAATGAGAGTACTAATAGAGGTGCTACAGCATCTGTTATTATGGATAAAAACGCCGCCGATGAGAGATTCGCTTTTGTTAAGTTTGATGATATTGAAAATGCATTTACAGACAATACTGCAGTAACTGTTACTTCAGCTGGTATGGATGTTACTATTAACTCGGAAGGTCAAGGGACAAGAGCTTATAAGATGCTTGCTGCTTGGACAGAAGCTACAACATATACCTCTTCTGGTACTCTACTTGTTGGTGGTACAGGTTACTCACTTTCAGCAATGTCTGTGCCAGATGTTGTTCTTGATGCAAATAACTTTACAGGGGCAGCACAACTTGAATTAGATGCATCTACAGTTCAAGAGTGGATTAATAACCCATCAGTCAATCACGGTATATTATGGATTGGTGATCACTCTGGTGATGGTCTTCAGTTTCGATCAAGTGAATGGGGTACAGTATCAGAAAGACCTAAATTAACAATAGCATACACAGAATAATATGTCACGTACACTACCAAACTTTCTCGCTACACTAAAGCAAACAGATAGAGGTATCTTTTATAGACAAAGATATCAAGGTACGGGAGGTTTCTTAACAAGAGGTCTTGCCAACTTCTTTCCTGCATCTGCAGCTGCTACACATGATGATAGTTCTATTGATGAGATCTCCGGTATGTATGCAATGACTAAATCCGGTAATGAAAACAACTTTGTTGTGGTTGATGACTCTGTTAATGACAAGATGTTTATTATTGATAGAGATTCTGATAAGGTTTGTGAATTAGCTTTGAATGGTGTTACATGGACTGATGCTGAGGAAGTTTCAGGCTATGTAGATGCTAATGATGGAACACACTACATTCTTCTCATGGAGTTTGGTGATAACAGTGCTAATAAAACAACTAAAACAATTTATAGATTTGAAGAACCAACTGTTACAGGTTCTAATCTTACAGTAACTACATTTGATACAATTGATTTTGTATATCCTGCTTCACCAGTCTGGGAAGGTGGCTCTAATCTAGGTGATGCTGAGGCTTCATTTGCTTGCCCAGCTGATGGTAAGATCTACATTATGTCTAAACGTGAGACAAGAAACTTTATCTTCTCACTTCCTATTCAAGATACATATACTGGTACACAAACCTTAACCTATGAAGGTCTAATGCATGCTGATGTTGCAGAAGAAACTGGTGGAGTTATTTCACCAGCCAATGCTGTTGCAGCTTGTATTAGTAATGGCTTAGATAATGTATTAGTTAAGACATATAATAAAGTTTATCAATTCTTTAGAACAAATAGAGCAGATGATTGGGCAACTATTATGACTCTTTCTGCTCCTACTGAAGAAACAAACTATGTAGGTAGAGGTGACGCACCTTCACAAGAACGTCAGGGTGAGGCTATGTGCTTTGAGTATAATGATGCAGGGTACTTTACCATATCGGAATTTAATGGTCAGTCAAGTACACCATTCTTTTACTACCCCTTTAATAATTTTACAATCCCTGAAGGTTCGAATGACTTTACCATTGCTATTAAGTACGGTGTTAATGGTTATACAAGTGCTAAAGATACTTACATTTATGGTAGAACATCTGATGGTTCAAGAACTACCAACTTCTCAACACTATCAACAATGATTAATGATAGAACTCCTGATGACATTGAGGATGAAAGATATACAATTGAGATATATGAAGATCTTGGTTCAATGTTCGGTGCTAGTTCTGCTAACGTTGTTGTAAGTGAAGCATCAATTGATTATGTTGTTGGTGTTGAAGGTCAAGGATTCACACTTCACCAGATTACAACTGCTACTGAAATCGATATTGATACAGTTACATATGCTGATCTTGATGGTACATTACGCACATCTGGTAATGAGTTTTATGATACTACACCAATGGGTACATGGCCAGGAGATGATGGCTTTACTGGCTCCATTAATGTACCGGTCAGTGCTTCAATCATTCAATCCTTTATTAGAGGTACAAATACTGCTCAACCAGGATGGGTTGGTGTTGCAACAGATGTTACAGATGGACAGCAGCTATCTTCTGTTGAGACGCATGAGCAATTTAGACCTCAGCTCAACGTTACATACACGCTTGAAGCATAACAAAAAAGCCGCTCCTAGGAGCGGCTTTGTTTATAAAGTTATTGATTAGTATTAATCTTCCCAAACAAGGATAAGTTGAGAACCACGATTCTCAAGAACTTGAATAAGGGTACCTGTACCAACGGTAGTGTTGATGAAAGTCTCGAGGTAAGCCTCTGTGTAACGCGCATCTGGTTGACCGCTTGGAGCTGGAACTAAAGTAGTGTGAAAAGCCATATCATTATTTATGACTAAAGAGATCAAATACAATATTTTTTCTATACATTTTATGATTGTGTATTAAATAATGATATGGCAGCTTGTGAAATTACACCTCTCTCAGCTTTTCTTTCTACCAATCTTAACAATAAAATTGATTGTTATGGACGATTAGGAGAGCGCATCAAAAGGTCATTAGGTTACCCTCTTGTATCAGTTGAGATTCACCCTGACCAATTGCATGAGAACATTCAGATTGCTGCTGAATACTTTACAAAGTTTGCTGGCTATACAAGAGAGTTTTTGATCTTTGACTCTGCACTATATGAAACCAATAAAGGTATTAGACTTGACCTTCTCTATACTCTTGCTAATACAGATTTAGATACTAATGCTAAGAAAGTAGCAGGTACTAACCCACTTGGTCCAGGCCCTGAAGCATATTTTGAAACTCCTGATATTGTATATACTTCTCTTGCTGAAGTAGAAGGTACAACATTTACATCTAGCTCTGCTCTCTCTGCTGACTTTGAAGATGGTATTGAAATTGGTGAGTTGTTTGATCATACTCTTGTTGATACACTTACTACTTTTGATGAAAGTCTTTCTGCTACATTTAAACCTAATAAGCGTAGAACAATTAAGACAGAAGGTTCTTGTGATGAAACAGAACAGACAACATACCAAAACATGTATGACTATGACATCATGGATTACAGAAAGGTTATGTCTGTTACAGATTTTGAAGAAGGTTCAAGTACAGGTATTAATACACTCTTTACAATTGAGCAGACATTAGCACAACAAACATACTTCTCATATGCAATGGGTAACTATGGCTTTGATCTTGTATCATGGTATACAATGAAAGAGTTTATTGATACTCGTGAAAAGGTATTAGCACTTAAGAAAGATCTTGTGTTTGATGATAGATCACAATACCTTAAGATGTATCCACAACCACGTAGTAATGAGCGCTTCTATGGTGTTCTTGCTTGTTATATTGAAAAGCCATTACGTGACATTATTAAAGAGCAGTGGGTATATGAATATGCTCAAGCCCTTTCAATGATCTCTGTAGGTCGTGTTCGTGGTAAGTTTGGTCAGGTTAACCTTCTAGGTGGTGGTTCAATGAATGCTGATATGCTTCAAGAAGGTGTTGCTAAGAAGGCTGAACTTGAAGAAGCTTTAATGTCTGGTGCATCTACTGGATATGGTGATGCTGATCCAATTGACTTCTTTGTTGGGTAATGAATAAGAATAGTAAGTATCGTCAAGGAATCTTTAAGCCAGTTAATCTGGAGAAGTTCATTGGTGAGCGTGCTGTTTATAGATCTGGCTTAGAGTTAAAGTTCTTCCGCTTTTGTGATAATAATCCCAATGTAGTAAGATGGGGTTCAGAGAATATTAAGATACCATACTTCAATAAGTTAACTGGTAGAACACATAGATACCATATCGATAACTATGTTGTTATTAAAGAGGGTGATTCTATTACTAAGTATTGTGTAGAGATTAAGCCATATAAGCAAACTCTACCACCTACAACCAAATATAAAAAGAAGAGCAATCTTATATATGAACAAAAGCAGTATGTAACTAATCAGTGTAAATGGGAAGCTGCTAAGAAATATTGTGAGGGAAGAGGGTATAAGTTCTTAATTTTAACAGAAAGAGAGATTTCATAGCCTGTTGACATAAATATATGTATGTCACTTAAACTAAACCTTGTTTGTGAGAATCCTGATATCAATGACCAGTTTGAGGTTATTGAAGAGCAGACTAACAAGAACAGCCCATCCAACCTTTTCATTAAGGGACCTTATATGATGGCTGAAGATGTAAACCGTAATAAGCGTGTTTACCCTCTTGATGAGCTTGAGCGTGAAGTTGCCGTTTATAACGAGACTTTTGTTAAGCCAGGTCGTGCAATGGGAGAGCTCAATCACCCCACTACAGCTGATGTTGACCTCGAAAGAGCTTGTCACATGGTTACAGAACTTACTCAAGACGGTAACGTTTTCTATGGTAAGTCTAAAGTACTCACTACACCTTGCGGTCAGATCGTTCGCGCATTGATCAATGATGGTGTTAAAGTTGGTATGTCTTCACGTGCTCTTGGTAGTCTTGAAGAAGGATCCAATCACAATGTTGTACGTAACCTTAAGCTTGTTGCTGTAGATTGTGTTGCTGACCCATCCTATCCAAAAGCTTTCGTTAATGGTATTCTCGAATCCAAACAATGGGTACTTGCTGATGATGGTAAGTATGAAGAAGCATATGACCAGTTCGAAGAGAGTGTTGCTTCACTTCCAAAGAAGGAAGTTGAAAAGTATCTCCTTGAGAGAATTATGAATTTCATTAACAAAATTTGATTTTATTAATAACCTAATTAAATAACTGTATGTCTGAGGAACAAAAATTAAAGCCTACTGATGAAGGCTCTACAAAAGCTAAGATTGTTAAGTTTATTGATGCACTTTCTGACGAAAACTACGCACAGGCGAATAAATATTTACAATCAGCTGTTGAGGATAAGTTGACAGACCGTATCCGCAAGGCAGCAGAAAAACCACTCTTTTAAAAATATGAGCAAAGAAAAATTACCAAAAGATATCGAAGAGGTTCTCACCAATGAGAGTGTAGAAGCTATCGAGACAGCGTTCAAAGAAAAGCTCGAGCTTTCCGTTGAAGCCGCCCTTACACAACAAGATGACCTTTATGCTGAGAAGCTTGAGACACTTGTTGCAAGCATCGATAAGGATCACGCCCAGAAGATGGAGCGCCTTGTTGAAGCTGTTGATACGAACAATGCTAAGAAGCTTGCTAAAGTTGTTGCAATGTACGAAGGACAACTTAACGAAGAAGCTGCTAGCTTTAAAGAGGCTCTTGTTGAGTCCATCTCCAACTACATTGAAGAGTACGTTGACGAAGCTATTCCAGCTGAAGCAATCATGGAAGCTACCCGTAACAAGGAAGCTCTTAACGTACTTTCAAATCTTCGCAATACACTTGCTGTTGACTCTTCCCTTATGGCTGAGAGTGTTAAGACTGCAATCGTAGAAGGTAAGTCAGAGATTGATGAGCTTAAAGCTGAAATCGCAGAACTTAAGTCTAATAACCAGACTCTTACCGAAAGCTACAATGAAGCTAAGAGTGCTGCTTTCCTTGAGTCACGTACTGCTAAGTTTACAGCTAAGAAAGCTGCTTATCTTAAGAAAGTTTTGAGTGATAAGACACCACGTTTTATCGAAGAGAATTTCGAATACACCGCCCGTCTTTTTGACCGTAAGGAAAAAGAGCAGATGGAAGTTATTCGTGAGGAAGCCATTAGCCAACGCACTGTGAAGGCCGATGCTCCTAAACCAGTTGTTGTGGAAAAAGTTGAACCATCTACTCCAGAAAACCCATATCTTAGTGGGTTGGATAAGATGAAGTAATTCTTCTTTAACATAAACAATGAGGTGCTAACGCACCTGAGTTACTTGGGCTTGACCCATGAAGGTTGAAATACAAAAAAAGAAATAACATTATTATGAATAAACCACAATCATTTATTGATAAAGATCGTGCTGATGCTCTCTTGGAAAAGTGGGCTCCAGTACTCGACTACACATCTGATAGCGTTGCCGCTATTGAAGATGCTCACACCCGCCTTAATACAGCGGTACTCTTGGAGAACCAAGAGAAATGGTGCCTCGAGGAGAGCAACACAGCTGGCCCTGGTGGCGCGCTTGGTGCTGCTGCTGGTGGCAATTTCGCCCCTAACGCTTCTACTTCCAGTGATAGCTACGCTTCTGGTGACCAGCGCCTTCCAAAGGTGTTGATCCCAATGATTCGTCGTACTTTCCCAGAGCTTATCACTAACGACATCGTTGGTGTTCAGCCAATGAGCGGTCCAGTTGGTCTTGCATTCGCTTTGCGTTATGCTTACCAGTCTGACGAGCTTGGTTCTGGTATCGACGGTAAGTCAGTTGGCGGTGGTGAAGGTGGTCACAAAGGCGGTTATGCAGGTACAGTAGACAATGCTGAACTTGGTTACCAACTTCTTGACACTCGCTTCACTGGTGCTTCTTCCGACGACCTCGTTGGTGCTGCTGGTTACTGGGAATTCGCTGATCAGGACAAGGGTGTTGCTAACATTCTTTCTGCTTTCGAAATCACTGGTAACATTCCACAGGTTGAAGTTAAGTTCGAAAAGACTGCTGTTGAAGCTGGTACACGTCGCCTCGGCGCTCGTTGGTCAGTTGAACTTGAGCAGGACCTTAAGAACATGAACGGAATCGACGTTGACGCTGAGATCACAAATGCTATGAGCTACGAGATCCAAGCTGAAATCGACCGTGAGATGCTTATGCGCATGATCCAGTCCGCTCTCGGTGCTGGCTTTGGCCCAGGTTTCTCCGTATGGTCCCCAGCTTCTGCTGACGGCCGTTGGTTGGTTGAGCGTAACCGTGACTTCTACCAGCGCTTGATCGTTGAAGCTAACCGCATTGCTGTACGTAACCGTCGTGGTGCTGCTAACTTCATCGTTGCTACTCCACGTGTATGTGCTATCCTCGAGATGCTCCCTGAATTCCAGTGGGTACCTGTTGCAGGTGACATCAACACACAGCCAGTAGGTATTGCTAAGGTTGGTTCCCTCGGTGGTCGTTTCAATGTTTACCGTGACACACGCACTGAAGTACAGAATGGTAACTTCGGTCAGTCTGGTAAGTACACCGGTGGCGACACTGGCATTGAGTACGCACTCCTTGGTTATAAGGGTCCTGAGTTCTACGACACAGGTATCATTTACTGCCCGTACATCCCAGTTATGGTTCAGCGCACTGTTGGTCCTAACGACTTCGCACCACGCGTAGGCTTGCTTACACGTTACGGCGTTGTTGACAACATCTTCGGAAGTAATCTTTACTACCACGTTGTTATCGTACAGGGTCTCGGTACTGAGTTCCAGCCTGGAGCTAAGTCCGTATACTTCTAAGATAACGAGGTTTAAGACCTCATTAACAATTAAACTAGAGCGGGTCCAGAAATGGACCCGTTCTTTTTGTCTAAAATGCTAACTAAAAGATTAAATATATATACCATGGAAAATAACGAAACCCCAAAACAAGATGACCAGGAAGTTCTTAGTCCAGTTGTTGCGAAGAAAGAGGCTGTCAAGAAAGCTGCTAAAAAAGTTGCTAAAGAAGAGCCTAAAAAGGAAAAGGTAAAAGATGCTAAAGCAGCTGAAGCTGAGCGCATTCGCTTGCGTAATCTTGGTTATATTTAAACCTTAAGTTAATACTCTAACACATAAAGAGAGCAGTGGGGAAACTCACTGCTCTCTCTTTGGAGACCTATTGCTCTCCCTATTTTAACCTTTTCTTATGTATATTTACATAGGTAGAATTAACCTTCTAGTTCCGCTACTCTTGCTTCAAGCTCTTGTACAGCTTTAACAAGAATAGGTACGAGGTAATCAGAGTTAAGCCCTAACTGCTCTGGGTTAGACTCAGATACAATAACCTTATCACCATCTTCTGTCTCTTGAATATCTTGAGCTAAGAAGCCATAACGACAAATGCCGTCATTAGCAGTTGATGTACGAGTCTTTCTATATTTAAAAGCTTTTGGTTTAAGATCACCAATGAACTCTAAACCATGATTAAGGTCTGTAATGTCTGTCTTATCACGTTCATCTGATACAGCTGTCCATGCAACTTGAACACAAGCTGCTGTAACTGAGTTATTACCAATCTTAACTGTATTTTGACCACATGAGCAAGCATTGTAACCAATAACGATACTGTTATTATCATTGTTATCCTTACCCTTTGTATTACGACCAATGTAAATACTATCACTTGCAGCAGATAAAGTAGTACAACCGTTAGCTTGATATGCACCAGCGTTAGAACCAATAGCAACACTATAGTTACCAGTTACACTATTACCAAGTGCATTTTGTCCTAAAGCTGTATTACCGATACCATTAACATTAGATTGAAGTGCACATTCACCAACAGCAAAGTTATCATTACCGGTAGTGTTGTTCATCATTGATCTATAACCGAGAGCAGCGTTATTACTACCAGTAGTATTACATTGCATTGAAGCAGTACCAATAGCAGTATTGTAGTCACCGCCCCAGTTATCATAAAGAGCATACTGACCCATTGCCATGTTATGGTCACCAGAGAGTGCATAGAACCCAGCTTGTGAACCGATTGTAACGTTGTAACTACCAGTTGTAGCTCCTTTATGAGCATTTTCACCTATTGAAACGTTTCTAGCACCTGTCGTTTGAGAGTAAGAAGAACATACACCAATAGCAACGTTATTGCAACCTGTTGTATTACTTACAAGAGCGTTATTACCAATAGCTGTGTTACAGTATACATCATTGGAGCATATTGTAGCAGCACTAAGATTTGTTACAACAGCTGTACCTGATGTAGTAGAGTCACCTGTAATAGCAATATTGTCGCAAAAATCGGAAGTACCAGCTACTTCAAGACCTGTACCATTGATAAGCTTTAAAGCGTCATGTGTATGTCTTGATACAATTGTCATTGAACCAGCTTTTTGAACAGCAAATTCCATTAAGCCATCCTCTGTACTACCAGTAGCATCGCTAATTTTACCAGTAATCTTTGCGTAGTTTACTTCCTGCCCACTCTGATTCTGACCTCTAAATTTAATTTGTCCGAGATAGTCACCATCAGCAGCTGAACATGTATTACGTTTAAATGTTTGTATTGGTGCTGCGTCTGAGCCTTCATCAGAAGAGGTAAGAGTAAATGCATCAACTGTTGTAGTACCACCATTCGCACAAATAGTAGAGGTAAAGTTCTTAACACCTGCAATACCTTGTACTCCTGTAGTTCTTACAACAGTAGAGTCAACACTCACACAATTTGCTGTAGCTTCTACACCATCACCAGCACTTAAATTTAATGTAACAGAACCAGTTGTACCTCCGCCTGTTAAACCTGTACCAGCTACAACTTCAGTAATAGTACCACTACCGCCACCACCAGAGCCAAAGAGCTGATCAAGATCAACACCAGCAGATAGAATATTACCTGTAAAGCATTTGTCACCTGCAAGGGTCTGATTACCTGATGTTCTAACTACTGTAGAGTCAAGCTCTATTAAAATACTTGTCTTATCACTTACGTCATACGTAAGGCCATCACCACCAGTATCAAAATCCGAAACGTAACTCGTGCTATCTACACTACCATTAGCCTTAAGAAACTGACTTGATGTACCACCATGCTTCTTAAAGCTATCGCCCTCAATACAACTACCTGCTGAAATTGTCGTATTGACAGTCAGCCCATTTTTAACTTTGAAATTCTCGTTTAGATTTGACATAATAATAAAGGTTCACTATCCCCGTTAATTTATATGTACATATTTAATAGGAAAGCCTGGTGTCTCCACCAGGCTTTCGCACTTTTTTTTGACTTATTTTTTATTAACTATACAATGCTGTACCTTGAATAATGGCTGTCGTACCATCACTTGCAGCTGTGATATCAAGATCAATTGTGGAACTTCCACTTGAGATTTCAATATTAGCTAGCTGTGAGGCAGCTTGGGCATCAACAATGGCATATGTTGTACCACACTGACCAGTACCGTTATATACTGCATTAACGCGGAACGTTGTAACGTTAACACCTTTAACCAATGTAATTTGATACTCAACAGACTTAAGACCACTCTTAGCGAATGTTGTAACTGTAGTAGCAGTAGAGTCAACTGTATCAGTAAAGGTAGCGTCTTCAGAGTAAATTGAAGATGTTAACGATTGGATTGTAATCTTATTACCAGTAGTAATTACTGTATCACTATCAATACTAACAAGTGAACCATTATCAGAAATATTCGAGTTACCAATTGTTCCTGTTGTATTAGAGAACTTAGGAAGTTGGTTCAGACATGTTGCAGTACTTGAGGAATCAACCAAACTATCACCAAAGATCTTACTATCAACACCATCAAGTACAAGTTCACCAGAACTGTTTTTTGCTAATACCTGATTACCAGATTGTGTACCAGTTGGAACATTTGCTATGCAAACTGTAGCAGCGTTAACTGTAACAGCATCACCACTTGCATCACCCAAAGTTGTATTACCTGTAATGCATGCATTACCTGTTACAACGAGCTTCTCAGATGGATTATCAACAGAACCACCAATACCGACATTACCGGTATCACCAATAACCATTTGACCACCTTCTGTATCAACGAACTTGGCAATTGGCTGTGAAGCACCTGTCTGTTCAGCGTAGAAGGCTGGACCTGTTCCTGTATTAATTACGGAGAGAGCAGATGTAGTACTAACACTAGTATCAAGACATGTAAATGTACCCATTACAGACAAGTTGTCCATAACAGTTAAACCACCAGCAATGTTAACATTACCTGTAGAACCTTGTGTAATTACTGTATCAGTAAAGCAACCACTACCATCATTCCACATTGGAAGAGTGCAATTGGTTAAGGTATTTGCACCTGCAATACAAAGGCTATCAGTACTACCATCAACGGAAATACCAAGACCAGCTGAATCAGCAAGTAGACAACCATAAGAAATAAACTTGTTACCTCCATCGGAATCGTCTTGAATAAAGAATTTGTCTTCTTCATCAAGGTCGTTCTTATTAACAGTAGGGAAGTTAACTGCAGTAGCAGTAACACCTGTAAGACCTGAACCGTCAC
>Ga0208434_1000086_pt1 | contig 49495 bp, 52 predicted proteins | sample 13_taG_FD_184086 | JGI IMG/M metagenome (GOLD analysis project Ga0208434, IMG submission 184086) | Marine viral communities from the Subarctic Pacific Ocean - 13_ETSP_OMZ_AT15268 metaG (SPAdes) (version 2) | ecosystem: Environmental > Aquatic > Marine > Oceanic | place: Pacific Ocean | collected... | reverse complement strand
TTGTAAGACAAGTAAAAGCAATAACTTTTGGTGCAGAACAACAATGGACAGGAACTCCAAGTACAGTTGACAGCTATTTAGCATTTAGTACAATTTCAAACGAAACTGTTGCAGAAAGAATGCGTATTGCTTCTGATGGCGCTGTGACTTTAAAACCAGATGGAATTACAACAGGTTTGAGATTACAAGGGCGTTCAAGTGACAACAACTTCTTTATTCAATGGAATAGTAATAATGGTAGCACAAATTACGGTTCTATAGGTAATAATTCAGGACAAGATGCTTTTTATTATTCATTTAATAACCACGTATTTACAAATAGTAATTCTGGTACAGAATATATGCGTATAGACAGTAATGGAGCTTTAGCGTTGCCACGTCTTGGAAATGATGGTTTTATTAATTTTAATAGCACGGATTTAGAATTAGATGTAAACAGAGATCCTAATACAGGTGCTTTTTCAGACACAGCTAAATCACACGCAAGAATAAGTTTGTCAGGACCAAGTGGTGGCTCAACTATTAAATTTATGACTGCCTCTGCTAATAATACTGTTGCTACACAGAAATTTAGTATTGATGGTAATGGACAAGGATATTTTGTAGGTGGTATGAGAGTAGGTGGTTTATATATTACTGCTTTACAAGGTAATGCACAATTAACAAATGCATCTACAAGCTCTGGTAGTAATCCTAGTTATATTGGACAGGGATTAATTAGTGTAAGTATTTCAGATGTAAAATCTAAAGAAAACTTTAGTGACGTACAAACAAATGAATGTTTAAATAAAATTGTTTCCTTAGCGGATCATGTTAAGAAGTTTGATTGGATTGATGAAGATTGGAAAAGAGAAAAAGGTAGAACAGTTGGTATGGTTGCTCAAGAAATATACGAAGACCATGGTGAGTTTGTTCACAAACCTGAAAATTATGACGATGATGGTTGGGCGATAAGATACCAAGAAATTGTTCCTACCTTAATTAAGTCAATACAAGAATTAAAAGCAGATAACGATAGTTTAAAAGCTAGAATCGAAACGTTAGAAAATAATTAATATGGCAGTAATATATTCGTATCCTTTAAAAACACCGAAAAGAGATGATTTACTTATAGGTACGGTAACTTACGATGAGTGTGATCAAGATTCAGTTGTTGGTAATCCTACGGTTAGTTTCACAGTAGGTTCATTGATTAATTTAGTTGAAGCTCAAGGCGCTGCTCAAAATTTACAACAAGTTACTGATATAGGCAGCACTACAACTAATTGCGTTATTATATCTAATGATTTAAAAGTTGCAGGTGGATACTATGATTCAAGTAATCAACCAGGGGCATCAGGTCAATTACTTAGTTCAACAGCTACAGGAACACAATGGATTAGTGTTGGCCCTCAAGGTGTAACAAGCGTCGCACAGTCACATGAAGGCGATGCTTTTTCAGTAACTGGAAGTCCTATTACTAGTTCAGGAACACTTGCTATAGAAATGCAAGGAAGTGCAACACAATATATAAATGGTTTAGGTAACTTAGTTACTTTTCCAACGATACCTACTCAATATGTTTTACCAGCTGCAACAACCGTAGCGCTTGGTGGAATAAAAATAGGTTACACTCAAAATGCAAAAAACTATCCTGTTGCGTTAAGTAATGAACAAGCTTATGTAAATGTGCCTTGGACTGACACGCCATATGTTTTACCTTTAGCTGCTAATGGTACAAGAGGTGGTGTACAAATAGGTTATGCGGAAAACGCAAAAAATTATCCAGTCGAGTTAGATAATGAAAAAATGTTTGTTAACGTCCCTTGGACTGACACGCCTTATGTATTACCGGTTGCTACAGCAGCAGATTTAGGTGGTGTTAAAATTGGTTATACAGAAAATGCTAAAAACTATCCTGTAGAGCTTGACTCAGATAAAATGTTTGTCAATGTGCCTTGGACAGATACGCAGACTGTTCAAACAATAACAGGTACTGGATCAGATAATACCGATTCTGGTATATTATTAAGTGATAGTGGTGGAACTGTTTTAATATTAGGTTCTGGTAGTGTTACAGCTGCACAAAGTGGTAATACTATAACATTAACTGGTACAGACACCGGTGTAACTGGAGTAACTTTAGCTACGGCAGATTCAACAGGTGCACCTCTTTCAGAAAGTATAACAAATAGAGAGTTAACTTTAACATCACACAAATATGTTGGTGGTGCTAACGTAGGTTACGTACCAGAAGGTGGAACTAGTGATTTATATTTAAAAGGAGATGGAACTTGGGAAGCAATACCTACTGGTTTACAATTTAAAGGAACTTGGGATGCTTCAGGTGGTGGTGGTGGAACTCCAGATTTAACACAAGCGGCTAATAAAGGTGATGGTTTTTTATGGATATGTGATGTTGCTGGAACTGCATATCCTAATAGTGGAACAAACCCACCTAGCACTTGGGCCTTAGGAGATTGGGCTGTTTATGACGGAACTGCTTGGACTAGAGTACCTGCTACAAATTCAGGTGTAACTAGTTTAACAACAACTAATGGTACTTTTGTTAATTTAACACCCAATATTGCTACAACTGGTGCTGTTACTGTTACAGCTGATCTAAGCGCACAAGACGGTACTTCTGACACTACTACAAAGTTTTTAAGTAAAGATAACACTTGGGATGTTCCTAGTTATACTACAGATACTAACACAACTTATACTGTTGATGTGCCTACAGCTACAACTAGTATAAATTTAAAAGGTAGTGATGGTACAGACGATGCTATCGTGTTAACAGGTGGAACTAATGTTACATTATCAAGAACAGATGCAAGCACAATAGATATAGCCGCAACTGATACTAACACTCAAAATGAATACGCTACATCATGGGTTGAATCTACTGATGATATATTATTAAGATTAACAGAAAGCGGCGCTGGAAGTGGAACACAAGATATAAAAATAGTTAAAGGTGCTAATATAACTTTTACATATACCGATGCAAATAACTTTACTATTGCAGCTACGAATACTCAAAACACGTATACAGCAGGTGCAGGTTTAAGTGTGTCTAATTTTGTGTTTTCAGCAGATATAGATACAACCGCTGCTGATTCAGCAACTAATAATTTATCGAATGATACTGGAAGATATTACGCAGTTCAACTTGATAATAATTCTACTGCTGCTGATAGAAAAATGGTTGTCAATGTACCTTGGTCAAGTGGTGGAACTTATGACTGGACTATAAAAGATAGTTCAACTGGTTCAAGTGTAGTAGATGATGGAGAATCAATACAATTTGTTACGGCTACAGGTGTTTTAGGTACAACTTTAACAGAACCTTCAGCTGGTAATTTTGTAATGACATTGACATCACCTAACACAACATATAGTGATTTTACAGCTGCTACAGCTCAAACTGCAGGCGTTAGCGGTCTTGTTGTTGCTCCACCTACTGGTGCACAAGGTAAATTTTTAAGAGGAGATGCAACATGGGTAAATGAAACAACATACAATACGTTCACAGGTGCTGATGGTACAAATGCTGGTACATCAGGTTTAGTTCCTGCTCCTGCGGCTACAGATAATGGAAAGTTTTTAAAAGGTGATGGGACTTGGGCAGCAACACCTCAAGGTAACATTACAGAAATAAAAACTACAGCACCTATAACAGGTGCAGCGACAAGTGGTATTGCAACTATAGATATAGACACTATGGGTGCAGCAACTGCAAATGCAGCTGGAACGAAAGGAGCTGTTCCTGCTTCTGCTGCTGGTGATCAAGCTAAGTTTTTACGTGCGGATGCAACATGGGTAGTTCCAACTGATACAAACACAAACACAACATATACTATAGAAAGTGCAAACAGTAAACAAATAAGTTTAATACCGAGTGATGTATCGGGTACAGCTAGCGCAGCTGGTGGATATTTTAATACTAATGTTATACAAGTGGACACTGTAGTAGGAGCGATTGCAAACGGTTATTTAATTGAAGGCTCTGGTATTCCTGCAGGTGTATTTATAACAAATATACAAGTGTTTGGAGGCATAAGAATATTAACATTAAACCAAGCTGTTAGTGTATCAAATAATACACCATTTTCTTTTAAAACAAGAACAGCAGTTACTTTAGCTGATGGAACTGGTATTAGTATTGCTGGAAATAATGATACAATAACTATTACAAACACAGATCGTGACACAGGTTTACCAGCTATAATAGTAGATGACACCGCTGGAAACATGTCATTTGGTAATGCTAATGTAACAGCTGCTACTATTAGAACAGAAATTGGTGCTGGAACTGGAGACGGAGTTGTGGAAAGTTTAACAACAACTGGAACTTCAGGGGCTGCAACACTTAGTAACGCAGGTGTTTTAAATATACCTAACTATGCAGATGGTAATGATAATGATTATTTAACAAGTTTAGCTTTTAATACAGCTAATGGCGTTTTAACAGCAACCGTACAAAATCAAAGTGATGTAACAGTTGATTTAGATGGTAGGTATTTAACATCTTATACAGTACCTTTAGCTAGTAACACTGTACGTGGTGGTATTAAAATAGGTTATACTGAATCTGGTAAAAACTATCCAGTTAAGTTAAGTAGTGAAAAAGCTTACGTTAACGTGCCTTGGACTGATGATAATGATATTGATTATATAAACGCTGCAACCTTTAATACTGGTAATGGTATATTAACTGGAACTGGAGTTGGTAGTGCTGGATTTAGTGTTGATTTAGATGGTAGATACGTAACATCTTCTGGTGTAACTTCTGTAGCTACTGGAAATGGTCTTTCAGGTGGAACTATTACTTCTACTGGTACGCTTACAATGTCAGGTTCTTATACTGGTAATTTTACTGTAACTGGAGATATAACAGCAAGTGGTGGTAGCGCTTGGTTAACAGCTCAAGGAAATGTTGGTAGCCATAATCCACCATTATCACAAGGTACAGCTTTAGGTTGGAATTACAGTAATGGAAGTGCTGAGGCTAATTTATTTTTTAAAGGTAATACAACAGATCACGCTAATAACCAACTTCGCATACAAAGTTACAATGGTACAGCTGCTACAGAAGTAATAAGAATACATGGAAATAAATTAGTAGATTTTAAAGGTAATGTTTCTGCTCAAGGAACAACTATTCTTACTAACTCTGGTGCAACCTCTTATTTAACAGCAAATAAATATACTTTAATAGGAAATCATAGTAATCCAAGCAATACTGCTGCAACTTTCTATGATCAATCAGGTCAAGGACCTACAATATCTGGTCTTGCAGTTTGTTTTAGAACAGGATCAACACCAGCTCAAACAGGTAAGTTAAATTCAAGTGGTACTTTTACGGTTTCTGGAGATATTGTAGCTTATGGTTCACCATCTGATGTTAGATTAAAAGAAAACATTAAACCAATTGAATCAGCTTTAGATAAAGTAAGTAAACTACAAGGTGTAACATTTGATTGGAAAAATAAATCAGAAGATATACTTGATATAAAAGAAGATATAGGGTTTATAGCTCAAGATGTTCAAAAAGTTTTACCAGAACTTGTTAGAGAAAATAACAATGGGATGCTTTCAATGAGACATCAAGGTATAACACCAATATTACTAGAAGCTATAAAAGAATTAAAAGCTGAAATAGAAGAATTAAAATTAAATAACTGTAATTGTAATAAGTAATGGCATTACCAGCACCAGGAAATCCTATATCTGCAACTTTAATAAATATTGAAGCCCAAAGAACAGGCACAACTAATGCGCCCTTGTCAGGAAACGTAGTTCCTACAACAACATCTTTAGTAGGTCTATATGTTAGTTCTGGCGTTAATCAAGTTGCCCCACATAAGTATTCTGAGTTTTATAGTAAAACTTATGTTGCTCCACCAAGCCCTTATTGGTTTGTTAATACTACAAATACACCTTCTATTGGTAAAGCTTATAAATACAATGGTACTTCTTCTGGCCGTCCTGTAGTACAAGATAATAATGCGGCGTTGCCAACATCTTACAACACAACTTTATCACCGTATGGAGGTAGTGGTTTAGCTGTAATACAAGTTGGCTCAGAAGCTGAAACTTTAATTATAGGTGGTAGTGTATCTAGCTCTGGAACAGTAAGTGGCGAAAGATGGCCTTTGCTTACTCAATTTGATCAAACAGCTGGGGTGCCCGAAATGTCTACAACATATAATTTTACAGGTTCAGTTTATCATTGGACTTCGGACATACATATATTAGACGGTAGTGATGGTATTTTTTGGGTTGATCAAGAAAAAGCCACTGACAATGATGGAGCTACCAATAGAAGAAGATATGGTTTTGTATTTCCAGTATTAACTTCAGCTGTTTTTTCTGGTGTAAACACAAATTATCCTGAGCTTTATCAATATGCTAATTTTATTAGCAGAATAGATAATTCTACTTATCAACAAGGTTATTTTTATTCATCACCTAAAATAGCATCAGTAAGTTTTACTAATCTAGATCCTTTTCCTAGTACTTCAACAAAATGGTATGTTTATGTTTGTAATCAAATAAAAAATGAAAATCTTGGTGATGCTCAAGAGTATAATGGAGGTGTTGTGCGTATAACTTGTGATACAGATGAATATAAAGGAGGAATTGTACCTATATTGTCATCACCTATTTTTAAAGTTTATCAACAAAATCCAGGAACAAACGGTTCTGTTTGGGGCACGTCAGACATGACAACATTTGCTGACATATGTGTTATGGGAGACCAACAACAATTTTAAATTAAATCATATGAGTAGTGTTTATACAGTAGGAACTATAATGCCAACCAATACTTCTTCACACACTGAAGGAACAATAGTTTCGTGGGATCATGATTTAGTAATGACTGCAAGATACACCATGAGATTAAATTCATCTACTGGACCACAAGGTGTTTGGAGTATGAATTTAAGGGGTATTGATTACAACGGTAACCCTGGATCTTATAGTCCAGATAAAGTTTGTGTTGTAGGAATGAATACATTAGGAACAAATAATTATTTAAATTATTCTTTTATTTTGTGTTTTAATAGAAATACTAGTGGTGTGCTAACAACTGATTGGAATAAAATTATAAGATTAAATCTTTGGAATACTGGATCTACAAATCCAGGATTAAACCCAGGTTGGGAACATATAGAAATGGACACCGAATACATATATACTGCAACAAGAGGTTATAGAATGGTTATCAGCAATAATGCATTATCAGACAATCAATATACAACTTCAGGACCTATGTACGCTGCTGTTGCTAAATTTAGAATAAGTGATGGAGCTATAATGTGGATTAAAAAATTTACGTTTGGCAGTACTGGAAGTTTTCAAAGTGCCAAAGGAATAACTAAAATAACTTTATCAAATTCTGCTTTATATGCTTCAATCTCTGTACCTGAAACAACCAGTGAAGGTACTTTAAAAAATACAGGATATGATTATTTAAAAATAAACCCAGCAAATGGCGATGTTGCAGGTTCGCCTGGATTATCAACATCAGCAACAATGCCTAATTCTTCTTCATTAGGAGGGTATCAACAGGTTAGTGGAACATCATATAATTTAACAACAACATATACTAGTGGTAGTAGTAATATTGTAACTGTTTCAGAATCATTAGAGTTTACAGACTTAAACAACACAGTAAGCAACCAATATGGAATAAATCCTACTTGGACTAAATATACATAATTAAAAACTAAAAAAAAAAATGGCAATTACTTACAAATGGACAATTAACCAAATGAATGCGCATATCCAAGCTGAAGGCAAGGACAATGTTATATTTAAAGTACACTGGACTTATTCTGGATCAGAAGAGTATAGAGGGCAAATTTATTACGCAAGTCAAATAGGTGCTCAAAGCTTTACTTATGTAGCTGAAGAACTTTTTATCCCTTACGAAGACACTGAAGCTTTTGAAAACGTAGTGATCGGATGGCTTGAAGATGCTTTAGATGTGGCAGCAATGGCGGCTAGTATTGAAGCTCAAATACAAAAACAAATTACACCTGTAAATAAAGATTTATACTTTACATGGCAAAATCCACCTATACCACTAGTTGAATAGTGTAAGTTTTGTAAAAAACAAGTGATAGTATAACTAAACCTATATCACTGTGGTAGTGATATAAACCAAAAATAATGTTTAACCCTTAAAACCAAAAAACGATGACTTATTTTTATTCGTTGACCTCTTCAATGGGTCAACCCAAAACACCACAAATTTCCGAAGAAACTATTAAAGCTTGGAAGCATTTAGCTGAAAAGAAAAACTGGAGAATAGTTCAGTTACCTAATGGTTATTTTCAAACCGAACACCGTGACCTAGAGTTAGAAGACAAATGGTACGATGTAACAAGGCGTGAAACTATTGAAGCCGCTGAAATCGCTATTGACGGTAGTGTTGATCACTATCAAAAGAAAGTCGATTTTATTAAAGGACCTAAAGTAGTTAAAACGTTCAAATAATATCAATCAATCAAATCAAATCAAATTAAATTATGTCAAATGCAATTGTAAAAAATCTGAGCTTCGGTTCAGATGCTAAAAACAATGTGTTTGCTGGTATTACAAAACTTACACAAGCCGTTAGCTCCACTCTTGGGGCTAGTGGTAAGTGTGTTATGTTAGAAGATCAAACCGGTGAACCAATTATTACAAAAGATGGTGTAACAGTAGCAGATGCTATAACACTATTAGATCCTGTAGAAAATATGGGAGCAACATTATTAAGACAAGCGGCTAGAAAAACAGTTAGAGAAGCTGGAGACGGTACCACTACTGCTACAGTGCTAGCTCATGCTATTTTAGAAGAGGCTTATAAAGTTGCAACAAAAGAAAACTCTAGAGATTTAAAAAAAGCTATAGAAACATCAACAGATAAAGTTGTTGATTATTTAAACTCAATAGTTACTACAGTAAAAGGAGATATGATTGATCAAGTAGCTACTATATCTACTAATAACGATCCTGAACTTGGTAAAATTATTGCAAATGCTTTTAGATCAGTTGACGAAACAGGTGTTGTTATACTTGAAGTATCAGACTTACCAGAAACAAAGTTTGAAACTATTGATGGTATACAATACGATAGAGGATTAAAGAATATACATTTTGTAACAAATAAAGAAACTAATACAGCTGAATTAGAAAAACCATTAGTTTTAATTATTGAGTCTGAAGTTGAAAACGTTAGAAAAATACAAAGTGTTTTAGAACACGTTATAAAACAAAATAGATCATTACTTATTATAGCCGATGTAGACCAACAAGTTATGTCTGCTTTAGCAATGAATAAATTAAAAGGTAATATAAAGGTTAACTTAATTGATGCACCTGTCTATGGGGTTAATAAAAAAGAAACATTAGAAGATTTAGCTTTACTTACTGGAGCCACTGTTATAAATGAAGATTTAGGTGATGACATTGATTTAATAGGGCCAGAACATTTAGGTGAAATACAAAAAAGTGTAACAAGCCAAACTGAAACTATACTACATGTTGGTGAAGTATGTAATGAGGTTAAAGAAATAATAAAAGATTTAAAAGCCAAACTTAAAACAGCTAAGCATCCTGGTATAGTGGTTAATATTGAAAAAAGATTAGCCAGGTTGTCAGGTAAAGTTGCTGTGGTAAAAGTAGGGGCTAATTCAGAAGTTGAATTAAAAGAAAAGAAAGATAGAGTTGAAGATGCAATATGTGCAACTAAAGCTGCTATAAAAGAAGGTATTGTTCCAGGAGGTGGTATTGCATTATTAAATGCTGCACAGCAAGTCAAAACTTCTAACGCTTATGAAAACATACTCTTAAGAGCTATTCAAGCGCCTTTTAAGACTATTTTAAGCAACGCAGGTATAGTTAACTATAAAACATCTTTAACTGAAGGAAAAGGCTTAGATGTAGTTACAGGAAATATGGTTAATATGATTGAGTCAGGGATTATCGATCCTTTACTTGTCACAAAAAGTGCATTAAAAAACGCGGCATCTGTAGCATCAACTATTTTATCAACCAATTGTGTAATTAATAATTTAAGAGTTAATGAAGGCAATAGGGAATAATTTAATAGTTAATATGACTAAGCAAGGCGTCTCTGAAACAAAAGGAGGTCTTTTCTTAGCAGAAAAACAACGAGAGGATATAAGATATGCTGAAGGTACTGTATTATCAGCTGGAAGCAATGTTATTGGAATTAATGAAAATGATGTTATTTATTTTGATAAAAATAACTGCCATCAAATAGAAATTAATAAAGAGATATATCAAGTTGTTAACATGGCCAATGTAGTAGTTGTGCTGTGAGATTAGAAGCTAGTGACATTAGAGATCTAAATCTTTTAAAGCATTATAGGATTATAAGAAAATGGGCTTGTAAAAATAATGATTTAAACGATGCAGATTTAGAATTACTTATATACTTCGATTGCATGGATCTTTTTACTAGAGAAGATTTTAAAATCGGTACATATTCTTATAGTTGGGATAACAGACGCTGGAACAGATTACTTAAAGAAGGTTGGATACTGGTTTGGAGAAAACATAACCGCACAACCCAAAAGTATAATATTTATAAAGTTTCCTTTAAGTGTAAACAACTAATAAGTCGAATGTACCGTATCATGCTTGGTACAGAGGATATACCAACCTCTACCGCAAGAAACAAAATAATGAAGGGTAAAACCTATATAGACAAAGTTATGATTACGTCTATAAATAATGTTAATAAAGATAAAAACCGATAATCATGGGAAAAAAAGAAAAAAAAGTAAAAATAGAAAAACCAGTTTCAGCAATTGATAAAAAAATAGCTAAACTACAAAAGCTTATTGACAATTTAAAATCTAAAAAATAATGAATATTTTTGGTTCTGCTGTTGCAGCTTTAGGTAAAAAAATAGCAGACAACAAAAACTCAGATGGCGATGCTGGTCTTGGCTCTATTATTGGTACGGGTAATACATTTAGTGCTATCGGCAATGCTATTGGCGGAGGTTCTAGTAAACCTGTAGCTACAGATCACACTCATAGTTCTGATTCAAAAAATCAAGAAAAAAATGTAGGATCATTATCAAGTTTTATGGGTGGAAGACAACAACAATCTTTTGAAGCTTTAACAAATCCTAAAACAGAGCTTGATAGAGGTGGTAGAGCTATTAGTCCTGATTCGCTGGATCCAGTAGGTATTGAACCTGCTATGAATCCACCTATGGCTACGCCAGTAGATATAGATGAAAAAGGAATTAATAGTTTATATAAATAATTTTAAAAATAAATATTATGGCAAAACAACCAGGACAATACGGGCAAAATGCGATATGGGTATCAGGTTTACCTAAAGAAGGTAGAACATTAGTAAAAGGTAACTCAAGATGCGGTGATGGCTGTATTCAAGTTATGAAAGCAGATGTGCCTTATAAAGCTGGACCTATAAGTTCATTAGCAAAGTAAAAACTCACTAAAATGAGTGATAGAATAAGTGAACACATTTCGCTTAAAGAAGGGATTAAATCTCACACAGCTACTAGGCTTGGTATTAATAATACACCTAGAGAAATAGATTTAGTTAACATGAAAACTATTGCAGAACAAGTGTTTGAACCTCTACGTAAATGGGTGGGTGGTCCAATCGCTATTAATAGTTTCTATCGCTCGCCCCAACTCAATTCTGCTATTGGCGGAAGTACAACCTCTCAACATTGTATCGGTTGTGCACTTGACCTAGATGATAACTATGGTCATAAAACTAATGCAGAGATGTATGAGTATATAAAAAATAATTTAGATTTTGATCAGATTATTTGGGAATTTGGTACAGATGAAAACCCTAACTGGGTGCACGTAAGCTATGTATCTGAAGATGCTAATAGAAGAAGATGTTTACAAGCTTATAAAGAAAATGGTAAAACAAAATATAAAGTAATATAATGGCTTATACTCAACCTAACTCTCCTTTTGCTAAAATTAGAAAAACTACTAAAGGTAAAGGAAGAAATTTTAGAAGCACTAAAGAAGGTGCAGGTATGACAGCTAAAGGTGTCAAGGAATATAAAAAACAAAATCCTGGTAGTAAACTAAAAACTGCAGTTACAGGTGATGTTAAACCTGGAAGTAAAGCTGCTAAAAGAAGAAAATCGTTTTGTGCTAGATCAAAAGGTTGGACTGGTGAAAGAGGAAAAGCTGCTAGACGTAGATGGAAATGTTAAATAAAAAAAAAAAATAAAAAATGATTAGAAATTATTACACTGACTCTTACAAGTCTGCAATACCAGTTACACCTAGCGATACGCTATTGATAGATGGTAGAACAAAATCAACAACTCCACAAGGGGCTTGGGTACAATACAATATATATGTTGGTAACTCGCCGAGTAGTTTACCAGCGACAACAACAAGTAATAACTCTGTGGTTAGTAATTCTACTAACGTAGGCTTAGCTTCGCCTAATCCTTTAATTAAAGCCGGTATGAGAGTAACAGGTGGTACGCTACCAGCTGCAGGAATTTTAATAGCATCAGTTACTGATTCAAGTAACTATGTGCTAGCATCGTCTCAAAGCATAGCTGTTAATTCAACTTTAACATACAGTTACGATTCAGAGGCTAAAATAAAAGTACATACAATAAATAACGAAGTGATAGAGTTCGTAAATCCTATACAAGGATCTATATTACCAGTTAGTGTTGTTCAAGTATATGCTACAGATACAGCTGGAGGTATTTCAGACCTAGTAGCTTTAAGTTAAAATAAACAAAAAAAAACAATTTAAAAATTATTATTATGGGATACGGTGGTAAAACAGTAAATGGTCTTTCGTCTTTAGGACCAAAAATGGGTGGTAAAGCTCATGGAGGCGGTGTTAAAATAGAAAAAGGTATGGGTAAAATAAGTCAGTCACAAGATGATGTTTTATCTGGAAAAGAAACTAAAATGGAAAATAACTCTATGGGATCAGCTAAAATAATTTCAGGAGGTCATTCAAAAGGAAAGTTTATGTCAACGCCTAAATATAAATCAGACGCTCAAAGAAAAGCAGTTCACGCTAGTAAAGCTGAGCAAGGGGCTGGTAAATATGGTAAACATATGGGACCTGAAAAAGAACTAGTTGGTAAACAAAAAAATTTACCTGAAGAACTTAAGAAAAAAATAGAAGCTGCTCCAGGAAAATATGGACATAAAAAAGGACCCAAAAAAGCTAACTACGATAAAGACATGGCTGAAGAAAGAATTCAAATAAAAAATGATAAAAAGAAAATCTTTCAAGATGATAAAGAAAAAAGAGAGTCTGAAGGTATGAAAATGTACGGAAAAAAACATAAAAAATAAATAATCAACAACAATCAACAATCATTAACAACAAACAAAAATCAAAATTATGGCAAAATTTATCTCAATTTATTCATCAGGAGCAGGGCTTGCTGGTGGAGACATTCTAGTAAGTGGAGAAGCAACAGGAGTTGTAGCTAATTCAGGAACTGAAACACTTATCTACTTGAAAGGTGGTGCTTCAGGAGATCTTGTAACTGTTACTCATGGATCAACAGGAACTACTCCTTCTGTAAGAGACGCAATTATTTATGCATTGACAGCTAACCCAGGTGGTATTAAAGCTAAAGTTAAGCTTCCATCAGGAATAACTGTTTCAGAGGTAGCATTCTCTTAATGAAACCAAAAGGTTTAGGTGATAAAATAGAGTCTTTCACTAAGGCCACTGGAATTAAAAAAGTTGTGGACGGTATATCACAGGGTTTAAATATACCCTGTGGTTGCCAACAACGAAAAAATATATTAAATAAAATGTTTCCAGGAAAATGAGCTTTAAACTTACATCACCATTTAAAAAACACGCTACTCCAATAGTTAACATGCCTATGGAAGAAAATGTTATGGGTAGGGCTGATAAAAGAGGAAATATTTTAATTAATAAAGATTTAAAAGATCCTAAGCAAATACAAGACACTATTAATCATGAAAACGTTCACATAGAGCAAATGGCATCTGGTGAATTAGATTATGATGAACAAGCTGTTTATTTTAAAGGAAAAAAATTCTTAAGAAAAGAGTTTGATGAATCAAATAAAAATTTACCGTGGGAGGTAGAAGCTTATAAAGCAGGATAATTATGTCACAACCAAAAAAGAAATTTAAAGATACTAAGGTAGGAAAATTTCTACTAGGTAAATCAGGTATTATAAATGTAATAGGAGATATATTGCCTGATCAAGGCGTATTAAGTATGGTTAAAAATCTTATAGATAAAGATCCAGACTTACCACCACAAGACAAAGAAACAGCTCTTAAATTATTAGAGCAAGATACTATAGAACTACAAGAGATATCGAAACGCTGGCAAAGCGATATGAAATCGGATTCATGGCTCTCAAAAAATACAAGGCCAATGACATTAATATTCTTAACAATATCACTTGTAATTTTTATTCTATTAGACGGGTTTAATATATCATTTGGTATAGATACCGGTTGGATAGATCTTTTAAAGTCACTACTTATAACCGTTTATGTTGCCTATTTCGGTTCGCGTGGTGCAGAAAAATTTAAATCAATAGGCAAATAATCAAATTTAATTAATATGAATATCAAAAAAGACCAATTAGAAAAAATCCAAAACTTTCAAAAAGACCTAAACAAGTTATTAAACGAAGTAGGATTTTTAGAAGCCCAGAAAACCTCAGTATTAGGTAAGTTTCACGAAGTAAATAAAGAGACTGAAGACTTTAAAAAAGAGTTAGAAGAAGAGTATGGATCTATCAACATTAATTTAGAAGATGGAACATATACTCCAATTGAAAAAGAAGAAGATAAAAAGGAATAATGTCGTCTGTAATTAGAAAGATAAGTATTGGTTCTGACTATAAAACTGATGCTATGCACTATTCGTTAGGGCAGTCGGTATATGGTGGACATACAATATCACATATACTTTCTGATAAAACAGATAATTCCTATAATATCTACATCAAAAAACGAGACGAAGTATTGCCGTGGAAGAAATTTAATTCTAACATGGCAATATCAGTTGAGTATGATTTAGAGTATTAGTGAAAAGTTTATTTGACTTTATCGTTGAGCCTGTTGGCCAGCGATATAATAATGATGTTAAAGTAGGTGACAAAAGCCTTATAATTAACACACAAGTAGAAACTTTTAAATCCGTAAATAATATAGCTAAAGTTATAGAAACACCTTTATCATTTAAAACTGATATTAAAAAAGGTGATTTAATAATGATTCACCACAATGTTTTTAGAAGATGGTATAATGTAAGAGGTGAAGAAAAGAATAGTAAGTCTTATTTTAAAGATGGTTTATATTTTGTTCAATTAGATCAAGTGTATTTATATAAAAGAAAGGATAAATGGCAAACTATTAATGATAGATGCTTTATAAGTCCAATCAAAAGTAATGACAATACAGTGTCTGATCAAGAGCGATATCTTATTGGTATATTAAAATACGGTAATAGTGCATTAGAAGTGCTAGGAATCAACGAGGGAGACCTTGTGGGTTACACACCTAATGGAGAATATGACTTTGTCGTTGATGGCAAACGTCTCTATTGTATGAAATCAAATGATATTGTAATTAAACATGAACGTCAAGGAAACGAAGAAGAATATAATCCACGCTGGGCACATAGCGGTTGAAGAATTAATTAAGGTAGCTAAAGAAGCTATTGTAGATTCTGATGACGATATATCTGCTGATAGATTAAAGAACGCTGCTGCAACTAAAAAGTTAGCTATATTTGATGCTTTTGAAATACTAAACCGTATTAAAGAAGAAGAAGATATGATAAATGAAAAACCAAAAGAAGAAGTTAAAGCTAAAGCTTTTGGAGGTTTTGCAGAAAGAAGATCCAAGTAATGTACAAGCAAACTTTATACAAAGTAATTGATCATATAAAGCCACATGTTATAAAAAGATTAAACAAATCTAAAAAGTGGGATTATGGATATAATAAAGAATATGATGTTGTTGTTATATCTAAAACAGGTCAGATTGGTGAAGTATATGAAATACAAAACTTAAAAATAGCACTACCAAAAGAAAAAGAAGTTTTTACTGAAGCTAATAAGTGGCAAACCCACGAATATCCTAAAGCTTTAAAAAAAATTAAAACAATATTTGATTGGAAACAATATCCAGATGATTTTAAAGAAAAATGGTATGCATATATTGATAGAGAATTTGCTAGGCGCCACGAAGGCTATTGGTTCACTAATAAAGGTAAAGCTACTTATATTACTGGTACTCATTACATGTACTTGCAGTGGTCCAAGATTGATGTTGGGCAAGCAGATTTTAGGGAAGCAAACAGATTATTCTATATATTCTGGGAAGCTTGTAAAGCAGATACACGTTGTTACGGAATGTGCTACCTTAAAAACAGACGGTCTGGTTTTTCATTCATGGCATCAGGCGAAACTGTCAACCTTGCCACTATCTCTAGTGATGCTAGATACGGTGTCTTATCAAAGTCTGGGGCTGATGCAAAGAAAATGTTTACCGATAAAATCGTACCAATTTCCGTCAACTATCCATTTTTCTTCAAACCGATTCAAGACGGTATGGATCGACCAAAAACAGAACTTGCATACAGAGTTCCTGCTAGTAGATTTACGAGACGTAAACTAGATAGTAACGAACAATTAGAAGAACTAGAAGGATTAGATACAACTATTGACTGGAAAAACACTGGAGACAACAGTTATGATGGTGAAAAATTAAAACTACTTGTACACGATGAATCTGGTAAATGGGAAAAACCTGATAATATATTAAACAACTGGAGGGTTACAAAAACTTGTTTACGATTAGGTTCTAGAATTATAGGTAAGTGTATGATGGGTTCAACGTCAAATGCTTTAGACAAAGGGGGTAGAAATTATAAAAAAATATATGATGATTCAGACGTTACCAGAAGAAACCGCAACGGACAGACTAGCTCGGGATTATATAGCCTGTTCATTCCTATGGAGTGGAATTACGAAGGATACATTGATTCTTATGGCTTACCTGTCTTCGAGACACCCAAAGAAAAAAAGACGGGACCTGATGGCTTCCCGATTGAAATAGGTGTAATAGAACACTGGGAGAATGAAGTAGAAGGCCTTAAGGACGATCCTGATGCGCTTAATGAATTATATAGACAATTTCCACGTACTGAGAAACATGCGTTCAGAGATGAAACAAAACAATCACTGTTTAATCTTACAAAGATCTATGAACAAATAGATTACAATGAAGATTTAAAACATTCTAATGTTGTTACGCAGGGTAATTTTCAATGGGAAGGTGGGATTAAAGATACAAGCGTTATATTTGTTCCAAGTAACCAAGGTAGGTTTTATATTTCATGGGTTCCAAACAAAGATCAACAAAATAGAGTTCTTATAAAAAATGGTAGAAAGTTTCCTGGTAATGATCATATGGGAGCTTTTGGTTGTGATAGCTACGATATATCTGGAACTGTTGATGGAAGAGGATCAAAAGGATCACTGCATGGATTAACTAAGTTTAGCATGGAAGACGCTCCACCTAATTTATTTTTTTTAGAATACATAGCTAGACCTCAGACTGCTGAAATATTTTTTGAAGATGTACTTATGGCTTGTGTATTTTATGGTATGCCTATACTTGCAGAGAATAACAAACCTAGATTATTATATCATTTTAAACGAAGAGGTTATAGAGGTTATTCTATGAACAGACCAGATAAAACAATACATAAATTATCTGTAACAGAAAAAGAAATAGGTGGTATACCTAATTCAAGCGAAGACGTTAAACAAGCACATGCTGCTGCTATTGAAGCTTATATAGAGATGTTTATTGGGTATAACAATGAACAATATGGAACAATGTACTTTCAACGTACATTAGAAGATTGGGCTGCTTTTGATATAAACAATAGAACAAAACATGATGCATCAATAAGCTCTGGTTTAGCAATCATGGCTTGCAATAAAAACAAATATAGACCCGTTGCTGAGGTTATAAAACAACCTGTAAATTTAAACTTTTCTAAGTATGACAATAGAGGCAATGAATCAAAAATAATTAATAGATGAAATTAAACACTGGTATTAATAGTGCGTTTCCAGATCAGATGGTATCTGAACAGGAAAAGAAAACGTTAGAATATGGATTATTAGTTGGGCAAGCTATTGAATATGAATGGTTTAGAGGCGGTAGAGTTAATGGAAGCAGATGGAATACAGGTTACCAAAATTTTCATAATCTTAGATTATATGCTAGAGGAGAGCAAAACGTACAAAAATATAAAGATGAATTATCTATAAACGGTGATTTATCTTATTTAAATTTAGACTGGAAACCAGTACCTATTATACCTAAATTTGTAGATATAGTAGTAAATGGTATTGCGGCTAAAGAATATGATATAAAAGCTTATTCTCAAGACCCTGGTTCTTTAAAAGAAAGAACAACATACGTTACTAATTTAATGGAAGATATGTATGGTCAAGAACTTATACAACAAGCTAAAGAAACAACAGGTCAAGATTTTTCTGCATCTAATATCGCTCCAGCTAATTTACCTAAAACACAAGAAGAATTAGAATTGCACATGCAATTGAGCTACAAGCAAGCTATTGAAATAGCCGAAGAAGAAGTTATTAATAATGTTTTAGCTAATAATAAATATAATTTAACTAAAAAAAGAATAATAGAAGATATAGTAACTATTGGTATAGGCGCTTCTAAAACGAGTTTTAACAAAGCTAACGGAGTTGTTGTTGATTATGTAGATCCTGCTAATTTAGTTTATTCGTACACTAATGATCCTAATTTTGAAGACACTTATTACGTAGGTGAAATAAAATCTATGACTTTAGCTGAAATAAAGAAAAGATTTCCATATCTTACAGATAAAGAATTAGAGCAAATGGTTAGGTATCCTGGTCGCGACGGTTATATAGCAAATCCTAATTATGATAACGATTTAGTTCAAATATTATTTTTTGAATACAAAACATTTATTGATCAAGTTTTTAAAATCAAAAAAACAGACACAGGTTTAGAAAAAACATTAGAAAAGCCTGATACATTTAACCCGCCTGAAAGTGATAATTTTGATAGAGTATCAAGGTCTATAGAAGTTTTATTTAGCGGCGCTAAAGTAATGGGTGTTCCACAAATGTTAGAGTGGAAATTAGCTGAAAACATGACAAGACCTACTTCTGACTCTACAAAAGTTAAAATGAACTATAATATTTGTGCGCCTAACTTGTACCAAGGGCGTATAGAATCCCTAGTAAGTCGTGTTACTAGTTTTGCGGATATGATACAATTAACATCGTTAAAATTACAACAAGTAATTCAACGTATGGTTCCAGATGGTGTATTCGTAGATGTTGATGGTTTAGCAGAAGTTGATTTAGGTAATGGTACTAATTATAATCCACAGGAAGCGTTAAATATGTATTTCCAAACTGGTAGTATAGTTGGTAGAAGTTTAACACAAGACGGTGATCCTAACAGAGGTAAAGTACCTATTCAAGAATTACAAACATCTAGTTCAAACGGAAAAATAGCATCACTTATAAATACATATCAGTATTATTTACAAATGATAAGAGACGTAACAGGTCTCAATGAAGCACGAGACGGCAGTTTACCAGACAAAGACGCGTTAGTGGGATTGCAAAAAATGGCTGCCAATGCTTCTAATATAGCGACTAAACACATATTAGATGCTATATTATATCTTACAGTTAGAAATTGTGAAAACATTTCTTTAAGAGTTGCAGATGCTTTGATGTTTCCATTAACAGCTAATTCTTTAAAACAAAGTATATCTACTTATAATGTAGAAACTTTAAAAGAAATAAGTAAATTAAATTTGCATGATTTTGGTATATATTTAGAACTTGAACCTGATGATGAAGAAAAAGCTCAGTTAGAGCAAAACATACAAATAGCTTTACAAAATCAAGGAATAGATTTAGAAGATGCTATAGATATTAGACAAATAAAAAATCTTAAGTTAGCCAATCAAATGTTAAAACTTAAGAGAAAACAAAAACAAGAAAGAGATCAAGCACAAAAGCAACAAATGATTCAAGCGCAAGCTCAAGCAAACATGCAACAGTCGGAGCAAGCTGCTTTAAATGAAGTTCAAAAACAAGAAGCTTTAGCTAATACTGAAATACAAATCGAACAAGCTAAATCTCAATTTGAAATACAAAGAATGGAGCAAGAAGCATTAATTAAAAAACAATTAATGGCTGAAGAGTTTAATTATCAACTGCAATTAGCAAAAGCTAAAGTAGATACAGATAGACAAAAAGAACAATTTATAGAAGATCGTAAAGATAAAAGAACTAAAATACAAGCAACGCAACAATCTAAAATGATTGAGCAACGTCAAAATGACTTGTTACCTACAGATTTTGAATCAGCGGGTATGGATAATTTAGGCGGATTTGGTTTAGAGCAGTTTGAACCGCAATAAACTATTTATTAATTTTTATTATATTATATTATGTCAGAACAAGTAAAAGAAGAAGGCACGTTTAAAATTAAACGTAAGCCTAAACAATTGGTAAAAGACGATGTTATTAAAGTCGATTTATCAAAACCTAAAACAGAAGAAACAGATGCCATTCAAGTCGGAGAAACAAAGAAGGTGGTTGTGGAAGAACAAACCGGAGATAGCCCTAAAGTGGACGAACAAATACCAGAGCCCAGCCCAGTTTCTGAAATTAAAGAAGAAGAAGAAGTAAAACCTATTGAAGAAAAAGTTGAAGAAGAAATACAAGAAATAGGTGAAAAAATCGAAGAAAAAGTTATTGCTCCTACACCTGAAGAGGTAAGAGAAGTAGCTAAATTACCTGAGAACATTGAAAAAGTCGTAGACTTTATGAAAGAAACAGGTGGAACATTAGAAGATTATGTAAGATTAAATGCTGATTATTCTAATGTAGATAACGATACTCTTTTAAGAGAGTATTATAAACAAGCCAAATCACACTTAGATTCAAGTGAAATTAACTTTTTAATTGAAGATAATTTTTCATATGATGAAGAAGTGGACGAGGAGCGTGAGATTCGTAAAAAGAAACTTGCGTATAAAGAAGAGGTTGCTAAAGCCCGAAAGCATTTAGATGGTTTAAAAAGTCAATATTACGAGGAAATCAAGTTGAGACCTGGTGTGACACAAGACCAACAAAAAGCAATGGACTTTTTCAATCGCTATAATGAAGAGCAAAACACAGCTCAACAACAACATGAGGACTTTAAGTCTAATACTAAAAACTATTTTACTAATGAATTCAAAGGTTTTGATTTTCAAGTTGGTGAAAAAAAATTTAGATACGGAGTTAAAAATCCTAATGAAGTTGCAACTAAACAATCGAATATTACAAACACAATTAAGAGGTTCTTAGATGATAAAGGTAATGTAAAAGATGTTAAAGGTTATCACAAAGCTATGTATGCCGCTGAAAACGTTGACAAAATAGCGCAACATTTTTATGAGCAAGGTAAATCCGATGCTACTAAAGATCTTGTTGCTAAGTCTAAAAACATATCCGAGGATGTTAGGCCAGCGCCTACCGGAGACGTATTTGTTGGTGGATTAAAAGTTAAAGCTATAAGCGGTCTTGATTCTTCGAAACTGAAGATTAAAACAAGAAAATTTAACTAAAAACAAAATTAATTATTATGGGACAAATTAATCCTGTGTTTGGAAGCATTGTGCCTTCTCAACAACAATTAGCTTTGCAAAACAATTATCTAGCGTTTAACGCTGGAGCTAATGACTTTGCTCAGCAATACCTACCTGAAGTTTATGAAGCTGAGGTAGAAAGATATGGAAACAGAACATTAAATGGTTTCCTTAGAATGGTTGGCGCTGAAATGCCAATGACATCTGATCAAGTAATTTGGTCTGAACAAAACAGACTACACGTTTCTTATGAAAATGTAGCTCAAACAGGTGGTGCAGGTTCTGCTACATTAGAGTTTGCTCTAGGTGGAAACCCAGCTGTATCAAATGCTATTTTTCCAAATGACACTATAGTTGTAATGAACCCTACTACAGGTGTTACATTAAAAGGTGTGGTAAAAACAAGTTTACCAGGTGGTTTAGGACAGCAAGTTATTGCTTACCCTTTTACAGCTGCTAACTGGGATGCTTTAGGAGTTGGAGCTACAAATCTTAAACTATTTGTATACGGTTCTATCTTTGCTAAAGGAACTGTTGGACCTGTAGATAACGGCTTAGGTGCTGGGTCTTACAAATCTATCCAACCTTCATTTACACAATATTCTAACAACCCAATTATCATAAAAGATTCATTCCAAATCAATGGTTCTGATATGGCTCAAATTGGATGGGTAGAAGTTGCTACAGAAGATGGAACATCAGGATACTTATGGTATTTAAAGTCTGAGTCTGAAACAAGATTACGTTTCGACGATTACTTAGAAATGGCAATGGTTGAAGGTGAATTAGCTAGTGGAGCTGGAGGCGTAAGCTTTGCTGCACAACAAGCTAATGTCCAAGGATTTGGAGGCGGTATCAACGCTTATGGATCTCAAGGTCTTTTCTCTGCTATCCAAGCAAGAGGTAATGTAATGTCTGGATTCTCAGCTGGTACTGGAATTTCTGACTTTGATCAAGTGCTTAAAAATCTAGATACTCAAGGAGCTATTGAAGAAAACATGCTTTTCTTAAACAGAGGACTTGATTTAGATTTTGATGACATGCTAGGACAAATTTCAGGTGGAGCTGTAGGTGGAACTGCTTACGGTTTATTTGAAAATTCTGAAGACATGGCACTTAATTTAGGTTTCTCTGGTTTCAGAAGAGGTTCTTATGACTTCTACAAAACTAGCTGGAAATACTTAAACGACGCTTCTACAAGAGGTGGAGTTGCAGTAAGTGGAATAGAAGGTGTATTAATACCTGCTGGAACATCAACTGTGTATGACCAACAATTAGGTACTAACATAAGAAGACCATTCTTACACGTTAGATATAGAGCTTCACAAACAGAAGACAGAAGATACAAAAACTGGATCACAGGATCTGCTGGTGGTGCTTACACTACTAACATTGATGCGATGCAAGTTAACTGGTTATCTGAAAGATGTTTGGTTACTCAAGCCGCGAATAATTTCGTATTATTCCAACAATAAGATTGCTTTAAAGAGTTGGGTGCTTCGGCACCCAGCCCTTTATTTTTATTAATTATATTATATTATATCATGTCAAAAACAAAAGAAACAATAGCCCCTAAATGGGAGATTAAAGATAGAAGATATTTTCTATTACACGATAAAGAACCATTAACATATACTTTAAATTCTAAAAACACTAGTAGACATCCATTATTATGGTTTGATGAAAAATCAGGTGAACAAAAAGAATTAAGATATGCTACAAATCAAAATTCTCCATTTGTAAATGAACAAAAAGGAGAAGTAACACTAGGACACATTGTATTTGAAGATGGTGTTTTAGCTGTTCCAAAACAAAAACAAAACTTACAAAAACTATTATCACTATATCACCCTAAAAAAGGTGTTATATATTCTGAATGGGAAGCTGAGGTGGTTGCTGAAGATGAACTTGAAGATATTAATATAGAACTAGATGCAATGATTGCAGCTAAAGAAATGGATATAGATCACGCTGAAGCTGTATTAAGAGTTGAACTAGGATCTAAAGTTTCTACGTTAAGTTCTAAAGAGCTAAGAAGAGATTTACTACTTATGGCAAGAAGAAATCCATCAGCATTTTTATCTGTAGCAAGTGATGAAAACGTAGGTTTAAGAAATATAGGTATAAGAGCTACCGAACAACATATAATAAAACTAGCTCAAGATCAAAGAACGTTCCATTGGGGATCTAATGATAGAAAACTAATGACTATACCTTTTGATGAAAACCCTTACTCAGCATTAGCCGCTTGGTTTAAAACTGATGAAGGTGTTGAAGTTTTCAAAACAATTAAGAAAAAGTTACAATAACATGTGACTATAATTATAGTGAAGGGTCACTTTGGTGGCCCTAATCACTATTAACTAAAATATTAAAATGGCAATAAATATAAACTCAGTTTACAAAGCGGTATTAGTTGTTTTACAACAAGAAAAAAGAGGTGTGCTTACACCCGTTGAATTTAACAAAATAGCTGCACAATCCCAGCAAGAAATATACACTTCATATTTTGATGAGTTAAATCAATTATTAAGAATGCCACAGACTTCCCTAGCTTATGCAGATCGTATGGCTTTATTAGATGAAAAAATACAAATATTTAAAAGAGTAGAAACAAAGACTACAGCTGCTGTTGGTGGATTTCCAACAACAACACTTAGTAATGTTAATGAATTAGGTTCTGTTATTTATTTAGCAGGAGGCACTACTCCTGGTAGAGAAGTTCAAAGAATACAAAAACAAGATGTTTATACTGTTAATGAATCTCCTCTAACAGCGCCAACAGCTTTTTATCCTGTATATACTTATGAAAACAATGTATTAACTTTTTATCCTAGCACTTTACCTCTTGGAGCTAATATAAGTGTAAATTATTTAGCTTTTCCTGTTGATCCCGTGTGGGGTTTTGAAATAGAACCTAACTTAGGTAACTATATTTATAATGCTCAAAACTCAGTAAATTTTGAAATACATCAATCAGATCAACCTTTATTAGTTGATAAAATATTAGGTTACGCTGGTGTAATGACTAAAGATCAATTAGCTTTATCATTGGCCACAGGAAAAGAACAACAAATAAACGTAGATAATCAAAAATAAAAAAAAATGAGCACAACACCTTTAAGTAACGCTTTTATATCGGTAAATGATATTGTAAATAACTTTATTATATCATACACTGGACCAGGTAAAATAATACCGGATAGTAAAAGAACAGAGATAATATTTCACGCAAGAAGATGCTTACAAGAGTTTGCTTATGAAACATTAAAAAGTCAATTTATAGAAGGGCCTACAGCTGTAACAGCCAACCAAGCAAGACCTTTACCAACGGATTTTGTTGCTGTAATATCAGCGATAAATAGCGGTTTTTCTGCAACTGAAAAACTTACTGAAGTTTCTACATTAGCTAATCCTCTTGGTAGTGGTAAATTTTATATAGACTTTGTAGCTAAGACAATTGTTTATGGTGATACTGGTAACGCTACTCTAACGTATTTATCAAATGCACTTACTACAGATGAATCAGCTGCTATTCCAAAGTTAGCAGAAGAAGCTATGTACGCTTGCATGGTATATGCAATACTTGCTAATAGAGAAAACTCAAACCCAAATACACTACAGAGGTTATTAATAGAAAAAACTGATAAATTAGAAAAAGCTAAATCAAGACTAGTATTCACTAATTTTTCTTAAATAAAACAAAAGATGGCAATAAACGTAAATACTGTATATCAAACCGTTTTATTAATATTAAACAAAGAACAGAGAGGTTATATGACGCCTGTTGAGTTTAATAAAACAGGTGCACAAGCTCAATTAGATATATTTGAAACATATTTTGATAGCTTAAACCAGCAAATACGTATACCACAGACTGATGCAGATTACTCTAATAGAGTAGTGAGTCTTGATGAAAAGTTATCAATATTTAAAGAGTTTGGAAACGCTACGTCAATATCTTCCAGTAACGTTTTTAATTTACCACAGCAATTTTCAGGCTCAGGATCAATAGCAACAACAACCTCACCAGCTGCTACAGCTAATGCGACTACAGCTTATGTTATACAAACAGCTACAGCCGATCAAATAACTAATGGAGTAGTAGAAGTTTTTGCTAATGGTGTTTTGCTATCAGACACTTTGTATAGTATATCTGGGACAACAATAAATTTCTTTTCACAACCAACGACTGGTCAAACATTAATTGTTAATATATATCCTAAACAATTTTATAAATTAGGACAAGTTTTATATAAACCAAGTAGTTTTCCTATTGCAGAAGAGTTACAAAGAGTTTTAAGAGAAGAATTATATCATTTATTAAAATCTGATCTAACAGTTCCTAGCACAACAAACCCTATTTATTTATACGAAAATTCTCAACTTACTGTTTACCCTACAACTATAGTAGATGATATTGAAGTAGCGTATGTTAGAAAGCCTATTGCACCAATATGGAATTTTACAGCTGGATTAAATAATCAATACATTTTTAACGCTTCAACTTCATTTAATTTTGAATTACACTCAGCAGAGCAAACTGAATTAATATTAAAAATATTACTGTATGCTGGTGTTGTAGTCAAAAGTCCTGAAATAGTGCAAGTAGCGGCTCAACAAGTTGCTCAAGAAAATATTAACCAACAAAGATAATAAATTATGCCAAGACCTGACGGCGGTTTAATAACCGAAACTAATAGACAATATTACGCTGGAGCTCAGCAGTTTTATATATCATCTGCAGGTGCTGGTCAAACTTTTACTAGTACTTTTAACACTAATTTAATATATGGTAGTTCAGATAATGCTAACACGCAATATGGTTTAAATAATTTTAAAATATATTCTAGTGCAGATGGACTTAATTGGTTAGAACTAACACCTAATAATTCTAAAACAACAGCGGTAAATATTAATTCTAATGTTTCTACAGGTGAACAAACACTAACTATTACATCGGCTAATGTAAATATTGCAGCTGGTATGACAATACAAAATACTGCTGGAACACAAATTTACGGAACCGTAAAACAAGTATTAACTACAACAACTTTTGTATGTACTATAACTATTCAAATACCAGCAAATGTTGATTTAGTTTTTAAATTTATAGAACCTTTTACAGAAGCTAACAATGTTGTAACAGTAAAATCTTATTTAGCAGCTAACTCTTATATAAAAATACAATTAATAGAGTCAGCTATAGAAGAAAACTATAATAACTATTCTTATACTAAATTAACAGATGTTATTAACAATTTTATTGTAGGTTACGTAGGTGTTGGTAAACTTATACCTAGCGTAGAAAGAACTGATGTTATTTTTCATGCAAGGCGTGGTTTACAAGAGTTTAGTTATGATACATTAAAAAGTGTTAAATCACAAGAGCTTTCTATAAACAGCGCATTAAATGTTATTATACCACAAGACTATGTTAATTATGTTAGGTTTTCATGGGTTGATAAATTAGGTATTCAACACACTATATATCCAGCTAATGAGTTAACAACTAACCCTTACGCTAATCCTGTTCAGGATAATACTGGGACGCCTACTCAAGATAATTTTGATTCAAATATTCAAGGTACATCACAAACTGAAGAAGCTTGGTCTACTAATACAAATGAAGCGCTTAGTGAAAACTTAAGCAATATTAACACAATAGATCACAATTATAACGATGGAATATTGGGTCAAAGATATGGATTACAACCACAAACTAGTCAAAAAAACGGATGGTTTACAATAAACGAAAGAGAAGGTAAAATATCTTTTAGTAGTAATTTAAAAGGTAAACTAATAATATTTGAATACATATCAGATGGCAATGCTTACGACATTGATATTAAAATACCAAAACTAGCTGAAGAAGCTTTATATGCTCATATATTACATGCTATATTGTCTACGCGTGTAGGAATACAAGAGTATGTTGTAAGAAGATTTAAACAAGAAAGAAGTGCTAAATTAAGAAATGCTAAAATAAGATTGTCTAATCTTAAGCTTGATCAAGTGATTCAAGTTATGAGAGGTAAATCTAAATGGATTAAATAACAAACATGGCTGAAATTAAAAATAGTTTTCTAAGATCCAAGATGAATAAAGACTTGGATGATAGATTAATACCTAATGGTGAATATAGAGATGCGCAGAACATATCTGTAGGTAAATCTGAAGCTGATGATATAGGTGCTTTAGAAACTGTTTTAGGAAATGATTTAGTTGATATAACATCTCTTAATGATAATAGTTTAAGTATAATTGGCCAACATACCAACGAAGAAAATAATACTATAGTTGTTTTTTTAACGAATTATACTGATCCATATGATGATGGAAATCCAGCGTATGCGCCTTTATCAGCAAAGTGTTATATTTATGAATTTTTTTTAGGCCCTACATCTGCTCAAAACACTTGGAAATTATTGGTTTCAGGTTCGTTTTTAAATTTTTCAACAACACATTTTATAACAGGTGTTAGCTCTATAGAAAATTTATTATTTTTCACTGATGATAGGAATCAGCCTAGAAAAATAAATGTAAAAAAAGCTAAAGAAAACCCAGGTTATTATAAAGAAGAAAGTAATATTTCTGTTGCTAAATATAATCCTTATCAAGCTATAAGTTTATTAAACAAAGTTACAACCACAACCACAACTGCAGGCGCTTCTACAACTATTGCAGTAGCAGATGCTACTGGTATATATCAAGGTATGACTGTGGTTCAATATAATAATGTTGCTTTAGAAGCTAAAGATTATATATATGTAACAAATGTTTCTGGAACTACAATTACAATTAATAAGTCAAGTAATATTATTGCTGGAGACGTTACATTTTTAGCAACAACTATGACTGGTGTAGATATTACAGATAATTTTAATAACGGCAGCGCTAGTACTTGGCCTGGTGATCCGGATTTTTTAGAAGACAAGTTTGTTAGATTTAGCTATAGGTTTAGATTTAACGATGGAGAATATTCTTTAATGGCACCTTTTACACAGGCTGCTTTTATACCTAAACAAAAAGGTTATTTTTTAGGTAGTGGAGATCTTGGTACTGGTGCTACACCAACGCCTTTAGATGAAGATAACGCGTTCAGAAGCACAATTCTTCAGTTTATGGAAAACGGTGTGCAAGACGTAGGTTTATTAATACCTTTTCCAGATGCTATAGATAATGTTAACACCAGTGTTGATGCTAATTATAAAATTTCTTCTGTTGATATTTTATACAAAGAATCAGATGGACTTAGCGTAAAGGTTTTAGATACTATAAATGAAGAAGATTCAGATTGGTTTGGCACTTCATCTGTTTTTTATTATGATTATCAATCAAGAAAACCATTTAGAACACTACCACAAGATCAAACAACAAGAGTGTATGATAAAGTTCCTGTAAAAGCTTTTGCACAAGAAACAGCTGGTAATAGAGTTATATACGGTAATTTTAAAGATAAATACACTCCGCCTCTTCATTTAAATTATAGGGTAGCTGCAGGGCCTAAAAGCACTGTTAAAAACTATAACTCTTGGGCTGAATATCCAAATCATTCTCTTAAACAAAATAGAAATTATCAAGTTGGTTTTGTTTTAGCGGATAAATATGGTAGACAATCTGATGTTATACTTTCAAATGTTCAGCCAGAAAGTATATCTGAACCTCCTAATAACTATGGTGGCGACACTGTTTTTAATCCGTTTTATACAGCAACAGATGCAGCTAATTATGCTATTAAAGAATGGTTTGGTGATTCGTTAAAAATACAATTAGAAAGTACTATAGATTCTGGTGGAGCAAATAGCTTGCCTAAAGAATCAGGTCCATCAATAGGGCAGCCTGGTTTATATGCTATTCCACGAGGAAGTGGTTTTGATGTTGATAATGCTTTTGATGCTCTTGTAACAGGTTCTTCTTATGTTTTTATACCAACTGCAACGACTAATATTCCTCAAGAAAATGATTATCTTAGAGGTGAATATAAAGATTTTGTCAAAGTCACTAACGTTGAGGCTAATACACCTTCTGCGGGTAAATATACCGTAACATGTGACGGAAATATAAATAAAGAAATATATGATGACAGTGGCAATTCTGGAGCTGATGTTAAATTTGCATATAATTTGAATCCAATTGGTTGGTATTCATATAAAATTGTAGTAAAACAACAAGAACAAGATTATTACAACGCATATTTGCCAGGTATAGTAAACGGATATTTTGGTCATACAGAGTATTTTGGTGAAGAATTAGGAGAAACAGCTTTTTCTACTTTATTTGGAGATAATATAAATAAAATACCTAGAGATTTATCAGAAGTTGGACCAGAACAAAAACAATATAGAAGCAGTATTAAGCTATCTGGAAGAGTTGAAAATAAAAACCTAAATAAGGGTACTTTTGTAAATTTAAATCAACAGTTTTATCCTGGAATAAAAACACATGATGTAGACGCTATAGGTGTAGAATCTACTTTAACCGGTGAAGCTGCATTAAGCAAACATCCTAGCATATATCAAAATGAAACTGATCCTTATTTAATGAGGATAAGCACTAGAAATCAAACTATAGGTAGACAAGACACTCAATCAGGTGATGATGATTTTCCAGTTTTAGCTATATATGAAACAAACCCTGTAGAGTCTTTATTAGATATATTTTGGGAAACACCTACTACTGGTTTAATAGCTGATTTAAATGCAGCTGTATTAACTAATTTTACAGGTGCGGTTGGTTGGGCATCGTATACTTGGAATCAACCAGAAAATTTAGCTAAAGGCGCTGCTTTTGCGTCAGGTGTTTTTCCAGTTGACAATAGTGGTGTTCCAATAACAGGAACTACTATAAAGCCTGGATCATTTAGTGTTTTTGATAATGCTCGTAATAATGTAACTGGTTTATTTGGTTTTGTACCCGATTCTGGTTCTGGTTATAGTTTTATAACTGACCCTACTAATGGTAATTTTGTTTTTAATGAAACTGTAAACATTAGAGAATTTACAATAGGTTGTATAATAGTAGGTCCTGCTCCTGATTTTGTTGAGTCTTCACGAATATATCTTGGAGGTAATTTGTCTAACATTGCGCCAATAATAAATAGTGGAAATTCTTTACCAACTATAACTATAACTACAGCAGACACTGGAACTATAGGCACAATAACAGGCACTAATGGTTCTTCTTCAAATCTTCCTGGTGATAATACAGAACAGTTAAAATGGAGTATTATAGCAGGTAACACTTTAAATTCATTTTCAATAAACGAAACCACAGGCGTGTTGTCTAGACCTAATGCCTCTACTCCTTCAGGTACTTTTAATTTAACAATAAAATTAGAAGATGCAAACGGGAACACAACAAATGGTTCATTAAGCTCTACAGCAAATCAACAAGTTGTTGTAAATTCTACAGTTATAGGCACTCTATTTTATGCTAGTGATCCTGGAGTACAATCACAATCATGTCATTTTAGTGGATCTGTAAATTCCACGTGCGGTCAATCTGTTTATTACAACCAAACAAGCTCTACCCCTACAGTTGGTGATGAAATAAGAGTTGGTCCCAACGGAAGTAGTTCACCTTTAGCTCCAGCATTTTATTATTCTTATAACTGTAATAATACAGGTCTTAGTAATAGAAATTTTTTTAAAGTAGGTGCTAATGGTATAATAACTATTGTAAGTACATGTTAAAATAAGTGATAATAAAATTATGGCAGCTACTATAGAGATTAAATATTTTAATACTTTTTTAATTAAAAAGCTAAAAGACATTGTTGAGGCCAACACGAAGCCTACAGCGCCGTTTGCTAATGTTCCTTCAGATTATATTTCGAATACTGATTTAACTCACGATTGGTATATAGAAGAATCTAGAATTAGAGGTGGTTATAATAACACTATAGTTGATTTAGGTGTGAAGGCTTATTTAGATGAATTAGAGCCTTTACAACAAGATAGATTTAATACTTTAATATACTCTGGTGTATTTAATTCTAGAACAGGTATAAATAATACTAATCAATTTTCGGTTGGTCAAGATATTACTAGATCAACAGATCCTGCTAACGGTAAAATAATAAAATTATATGCTGAGGATACTAATTTAATTATATTCCAAGAAGATAAAGTTAGTAGAGCTTTAATAGATAAAGATGCTATATATTCAGCTGAAGGTAATGGAGCTGTAACTTCTAGTAATTTAGTTATAGGCCAAATAGTAGCTTATGCAGGTGAATACGGTATTTCTACAGATCCATTTAGTTTCGCTGTATATGGTTATAGAAAATATTTTACAGATAGAAAAAAAGGATGTGTTTTAAGATTATCTGCTGATGGTATTACAGAAATATCATCTTATGGTATGCACGACTTTTTTAGAGATGAATTAACTGGTATAAATAATGAGACCAACGCTTTAGAACCTGTAAAACAAATAAGAGGCGGTTGGGATGCTCATACTAAAAACTATATATTATCTATACAAAAAGATAATGGATCTTATAAAACTGTTTCTTTTGATGAAGGTGTTTTAGGTTGGACAAGCTTTTTTAATTATAAACCAGATTTTATAACAAGTTTAAAAAATAATTTTTATAGTTTAAAAATTACAACAAACAACGGTCAAGGTGTTTGGCTTCAAAATGCCCCAGTTAAAATAAATGGAGTTGATACAGGTGCAGCTTATGGTAAGTTTTACGAACAAACTTATAATTCAGATGTAACTGTAATACTAAACAAAGAACCATCTTTAGTTAAAAACTTTAAAACAATTAACTATGAAGGAGGCGATGGTTGGCAGCTAGAAAGCATGGTAACTAGCTCTGGTGACATTTCTGTTCCAGTTGGTGCATATACATTACAAACAACATTAAGCTCCTTAGAATCAGATTTATTTGTGAATAATTTTAAAAGAAAAGAAAATAAGTTTTTTGCAAATTTAATAAATAATTCACCTGCAACTGGAGGTGAAGTACTTTGGGGAGCTTCATCTACGGGTTTAAAAGGTTTCTTTACAGAGGCTAAAATAAAACTTGTTAATAGTGATTATCCAACAACTAAAAAAGAATTATTTGCAGTATCATCTGATATTGTAGAATCATCATATTAAATTAAATGGAATTAAATATAAGAATGCTAAAAGATTCTGATTGGAATACTTTAGTAGAATGGTGGGATGCTTGGCCTGAGTGGCAAGCACCTGCAAAAGATTTTTTACCAGAAAATGGTACAGGAGGTTTTATTGTTGAAAAACAAGATCAACCTATAGTTGCTGGATTTTTATATACAACAAATTCTAAAGCAGCTTTACTTGAGTGGATTGTTTCTAATCCTAAATATAGAGAAGATGATAGGCAGCAAGCTATAGAGCTTTTAATAGAAGGCGCTGAAAGCGTTTGTAAAAAACAAGGTATAAAATATATATTTAGTATAGGAAGAACCAAGCAATTAATAAATACACATAAAAAATTAGGTTATCATGTAGATGACAAGCCTTCACATGAAATAGTAAAAACAATATAATATGGGATTAGTAACAGCATTAGCCGTTGGCGCAGGAGCTTCTTTGTTAGGAGGAGCTGTTAGTGCTAATCAAGCAAAAAAAGCAGCGGGTAGAGCTCAGAGAAATAAAAACGCAGCACAGCGCGAGCTAGATTCTATAAAAGCAAGTAGACAAACTATAATAAATCCTTATTCTGGAGTAACAGATTTATCTGCTTCAGCAGAAGATTTAAGCGGTATGATTTCTAATCCTTACGCTAACTTAGGTGTTGCTACTAGTGCCGCTGAAATACAAATTGAGCAAGCTGATATAGCTTTAGCAAATACATTAGACACATTAAGAGCTACAGGTGCTAGCGCTGGAGGTGCTACTGCTTTAGCGCAAGCTGCTTTACAAAGCAAAAAAGGTGTTGCCGCAAGTATAGAACAACAAGAGGCTCAAAACGAAAAACTTAAAGCTCAAGGTGAACAACAACTTCAGCAAATGAAAATGTCTGAGCAACAAAGATTACAAAGTATTGCTATTTCAGAAGGGCAAAGGGTTCAATCAGCTCAAGCAGCAGGTAAACAGTTTATGTTTCAAGCTAAAGAAAATAGAACAAATATGGATCTTAATAGAGCCGCGGGTCAAATATCACAAGCGCAACAACAAGAGGCTGATGCAAAATCCGCTCAAGCAGCAGCTTGGGGTGGAGCTTTAAGTGGTGTAGGAAATATAGCGGGCGCAGCTATTGGAGCATACGCGCCGGGAAACTAAATAGCCCGACGGGGCAAACAAATACGTCTACTTTTAATACACGATACAAACCTAATGATACCGTAGGTTTTTATGGAAATTTATTTAATAATTAATATAAACGCATGGGAGCATACGAAAATCCAGCAATAATACGAGATACCTCAGGTCAGATATACGGTCAAGCTATAGCTAGTTTTGGCCAGTCTATAGCTAAAGGCATATCTATTTATGGGCAAAAAGTACAAGAAGCAAATAGAAAAGCTCAAGAAAAAATAGAAAGACAGCAAAGAATAGCTTATGATATTGAAGACAAAGCTTATGCGCAAGCTAATAAAAACTATGCTGAATTAGCGTCTAAAGATCCTTCATTGGTAGATCAGTTTAAAAAACAAACAGAGCTTTTGTTAAGAGGAAGTGGTGAAAACATTGGCGCTATAAAAGCACAAACTTTATTAGCAACTCAAAACGATTTAACCCAAGAAGAAAGACAAAACTATAGAAACATAGTAAATAGAGCTCAAACTTTTCAAATATCAGCAGTGGAAGGTGGTGGAAAAATTTTAGCAGATTTAGAAGATCAGCAAGGTATATTAGCACAAGATATAGCTAGTACGCATGCTTGGGTTGGTTCTAATGAATTAGAAAAAGACACATCTATGTTAACATCTTATGTTTTAGGTGGTAAAAAAGCTGACGGTTTAACTGGTGGTAAAGAGCTTATACCTGGTGAAAACGGCTCTATGATAGTTAAAGTTACTTCTACTGTAGATGAAAATTCTGATTTATTTAAAAACTTAGACGAAGAAACTAAAGAATTTTTAAAAAATAATGATTATAAATTAGAGTGGAAAAAAAATATAAACGAATGGAACGAAGGTCTTATTGATGAAATACCTGAAAAAGCAGATTATAATCAAATGTCTATAACTAACGGGTTTGAATCTAAAGAAGGTAGTATAACACCAAAATATATTATAGGTGGCGAGACAGGTGTTTCTAAAATAATTTCAAACGGAAAAATATTTGATGCAAAGTATATTGATGTAGATGGTTTTATTAACTCACAGTCTTTTCAAAAAGACATGTTTGGTAAAGCTACTAGTTATTTAGCTCGAGGCAATGGTCAGTTAAGTTCTTTTATGACTTACAAAATGAGAGATGGTAGTTTTAATGTAAATGAATTTAAAAAACAAACAACACCTCAACAAGAGCAAGAGGTTGTTAATGCTTTAATAGAAGATTTTAAAAATACTAAACTTTCTGACTTAGAGCAAAGAAAAGCTACACCACAAGATGTTAAAAACCTAAGGGCATTGGGTAAAAATGTTAAAGTTGGTCAACCTATTTACGTAGAAACTATTGGAAGTGGTAAAGATATTCCTTCTAGCAGTTATGTAGCAACTTTAGGTGATCAAATTGTTAATGAAGTTATTAAAATTCCAATAACACCTATACAAGCGGTTAGTAATTTATCTGGTAATGAAGCAAAAGATAAAACAAACGCAGATATAGTAAGAAATAAAAATATAGAAAAACACAAAACGTATTTAAGATCTAAAGGTATAAACGCTAAATCTAAAGCTGATTTAATTAGTCAACTAGAAAAAGTCAAAGGAACAAAAGATGGAGATGGTAATAAAATAGATGATGACTATATAGAAAACTTTAAAAACATGGCTCAAGATTTATATGTTTATGATGCTGAAAACAAAAAACAATATGAACTACCTAGTTACAATCCTGATAGTAACGAAAGCTTATTACCTATATTAAATGAATATGGTGGTTTTGGAAGCAAAACAAAAGAAAGATTAAGCACAACTATGTTACCATAAATAATTAAATTATGTTTGAATATAAAGGATCACAATTTACTTTAGACCAGATAGAACAAAGGGCTAAAGAAAAAGGTTTAACATTGCAAGAGTATTTATCTGCTAATCCTGAGATTACAGAGGTTGCTAAAGAAAAGCCAATAGAAGAAGTAAAGACAACACCTGTAGTTCCGGATGCGGTTGCAGGAGAAGAGATAGCATCCGATACGGTATTACCTTCGGATCCTGGTTTATCGGATTTAGTAGGTCCAAGTGAAACACCTAAGGTTGATACAAGCTTTATTCCTTTTGAAAGTCCTGAAGCCGCTAAAACAGCTGAGCAAGAAATTGAAATATTAAAAAAAGCTGAAAATGACGCAGCTAGGGCAACTATAAATGAATACTTAACTTTAAAAGGCATTAAACCCGGTGAAGCTGGTAAAGATGAAGGAGAATTTACTGAAATAAGTGTATTTGAAGAAGCTCAGAGAATATCTAAATCTGAAAAAGAAGCTAGGGAAAAAAGAAAAAAAATTAACAAAGGCATTGCTTCTGGTGAAATAGATCAAACAGCTGCAGAAAGCTCTATAGCTAGCGCTGAAAACTTTTTAAATCAATTAGCAGGTGTTGATGATAGAGCAAAATTTACATTTGCTTGGTTGCAAAAAGAAATGGGTTTATCAACAGAAAGCTCAGATAAAAGATTAGCTGAAGCAAATGCTGAAATGGATAGGTTAAATTCAATGGCTAAAGCAACCATAGGGTTTACTGATTTACCTGAAAAAAAAGGTATTGAAAAAGTAACAGGAGGATTAGCCGCTTTATTTGGTGCTGTAAGTTCATTCGGTGCCTCTATGTTAACTAGTTATGCTACTTTTGGTACTGGTTTAGCAACAGATATGATAGGTGGCTCTATTAAAGATTATAATGATCAAAAAGCAGAAACCCTAGGTATATCAACAAGTGAATTAATTGAAACAGGGCAAGGTGAAACTTTAATACCAGGAACTATAGGTGCTTTAGGTTTTGCTTTAGAAAAAAGAGGTATTGATGGTGCTAGTAAAGCTATTAATGCTATGGCTGTTGGAAAGAAAAAAGCTTTATTTACTTTTTTAAATTCTGGAAGAACAGAAGGTTGGACTGAATGGCTGCAAGGTGGTTTAGATAAATTAAATAATCTTATTGCTAAAGGCGAAAAAACAGCAAACATAGGTTTTAAAGTTTGGGATTTTATGACATCAAAAGAAGGTTTTGAAATAGCTTTACAAGGTTTTTTTGGTGGTGGAGCTATGAGTGTTGGTGGTGGCAATGTTAAAGCCGCATTAGCAATAAGAAATGATGGAGAAAATAAAAATATAATAAATAAAGTTCAACAAATTTCTGAGCTAGAAGCTAGTAAATTTAAGAAAAATTTAACACCAGATGAAATAGGTGAAATAAATGCAGCACAAAATAGTCTTAGAGCAGATTTAATTGTTGGATTTGAAAAAAACAAAAAATTAATAAACGTTTTAAATCAAAATGAAATAAACGAGGTTAACAAAAACTTTAATATAATAGAAAGTTCAGAATCTAAAATACAAGAAACTATAAATTCTGATAAATATACTGATGAAACTAAAAATATTATAGTTAAAAATTTAAGACAAAATATTGATAAAGCAAATCAAGAAATATATAACATAAGAAACACAGCTGAAAAAATAACTCAATCAACTGAAACTATAAAGGAAAAAGCTGGTGAAATAAAAGGAGTTAAAGTTAAAGATTTTGAAACAACAAAAGAAGTTGAAGACTTTGTTAAACAACAAAACCCTGATCAAGACACTACTAAAGCTTCTGAACAACAAGGTTTTATAGTTCAAAACCCTAACACTGGAGAACAAACTATAGTTATTAATAAAGAAGTTGCTAAACAAGAAAAAGCTGTTAACGTTGCTGCTCATGAGTTTTTACACGCTATATTATATAAAACAGTAAAAGATAGTCCTGAAACTTCCGTAAACTTAGGTAATGCATTGTTAAATGAATTAAATAAAATAGATGCTAGCCAAATAAAAGATAGTAAGTTTAAAAAACGAATGGAACAGTATGCTGATCAAAGCAAAGATGTTCAAATGGAAGAAGCTTTAACTTTATTTTCTGATGCTATAGCTACAGGTGATATTAAATTTAGTGAAAATGTATTCACTAAAATGGGTGATGTTATAAGAAGATCTTTACAAAAACTAGGTGTCAATATTAAATTTAACAATGGTAGAGATGTATACAACTTTGTAAAAGATTATAATGCTAGTATTGCAAAAGGAGATTTAAGTTTAGCTCAAGTTAAAGCTGCGGCTAGAGGTGTTGAAGGTAGATTAGTTACGCCCAAGCAACAAGAACAAGAAATTGAAACTATTATAAAAGAATCTAAATCTGATTCTGATGCTGTTCAAACTATATTTGAACAAAAAGGTAAAGAAGGTGCTTTTGAAATAATAGAAAAGTTTAAACCTATTACAAATAGAATTGTACAAAGAAGAAGTGAAGCTCCTGGATTTGATAGACAGTTGTTAACCGATGAAATAGAAACTGGTAAACGTGGTATATTAGATTTAATATCAGAATATAAACCAGAAAGTGGAGTTCCATTAGCTGCTTATATAAATAAGTTTTTACCAGCAAGAGCTATAGAAGCTTCTAATAGAGTTTTAGACACTGAGTTTAAACTAGATGTCACAGAAGCTAGAGGTGTTACAGATACTACAACAGAAGAAGTTACTGAACAGGTTGCAGAAAAACCTACTAAAGCAAAAGAAAGTTTAAGGAAAAAAATTAAACTAGATAAAGCTACTACACAAAAAGTTATTGATGCTGTTACAAAAACATTTGGTACTAAACTACCACCTGTAGATTCGCCTCAGTTTAAAAAAGCTTTACAAAAAGGTTTTAGAACAGAACTTAAAACTACTATAGCTAAAGATGTTTTAGGATCAAGAGCTGCTTACGAAACTTTTTTAAGAGATAACTTTGAAAACATTTATGAAGCTATACCTCAAGAAATTATAAATAAAAGATTTAGACCATTTGCAGAAGACACTGGTAAAAGAGAAAAAACTAAAGAAGGTAAAAAGATATTTAAGAAAAAAGATATTACTAAAGCTGAATTTATTAATTACTTTTTAGGTAGAGATGTAGGTACATCGACTAAAGGTACTAGAAAAGACGCATTAGCTGAAGCTTTAGCAGAAGAGTTTGCTTTTGATGCTACAATGGAAACTATACAAAAACCAGAAGTTATAGAAAAAAGAGAGTTTGTAGATAAAACACAAACCACTGAAAAAGTTTCTGAAGCAATCAAAAGACCTATTGATTTAAAGTTTAGTAAAACCGCTAGTAACAATCAAAATTTAAACAAAAGTTTAAGAAGTTTAAAACCAGAAGAGCAAACTGTATACCGAGGTTTATTACCTGAATTTATAAGTTCAATTGCAGTTGATAATTATAATGTTGACGCCGCTTTTCAAAGTGTTTTTGGTAATTTTCTAAACAAAAGTGATGGAACACCTAGTAAAAAAAGAGAAGAAATAATAAGTGAATGGAAGAAAGTTAGAAAAAGTATTATTAAAAATCAAAAAGATTTTAAAACTGGAAAACCAAAAAAAATAAATATAAACGATTATTTAACACAGGCTTTTGAAGAGCAAACAGAAACAGAAGTTGTAAGAAATATATTAGGCGTGACTAAAGGTGGTGTAAATTTTAGAGACGATAAACAAATAATGGGTTATGTCAACTTTATGAATGAACTTGTTGGCTCTAAAATGCAAGAATTTAAAGGTAATGATTTAAAAATAGCTGATTATGTTGTAAATATTTTAGGTCCCACTCTTAGCGCTGGTGCAAAAGTTGGAGGTAATAATTTTATGTGGGAATTAAACAAAGAAACAGATTTGTTACACTTAGTTCCAAGTACATTAAAAAGAAGCAGTAGTTTAAGAACTAGTATTTTTGGTAATCAAAAAGAAATGAGTGAAGTTTTAATTAAACCTTTTTTAAAAAAACCTGAATTACTTACTTACAAAGGAAATGCTCCTCAATATAACGGTAAACCGTTGTTAAAACCTAAAGTTGCTCAAAAAGTAGACACTTACGTTACATCTTTAAATAAAACCGGAGGTATTTCGAAAAATATGTTAGATGATTCTGCTGATTATGCAAAGAAAAATCAAAATGCCATAATTGATATATTAGATTTTTATAAAGGCTTAAATAAAGAAAGCGAAATAACTATTAATGATTTAGCTATGTTTTTTGCGGCTTCAAATGGCGATATGACAGCTTTAGTTAGAGCAGCCGCTAGAGTTGATAGCTTTGCAAAGTCAAACTCTAAAAACAAAAAAGATTATAGATACGAACATAATCCACCAGCTAGAACAATTTTAGTTAATATGGCTAAGTATGTTAATGGCCAAATGACTTTAGAAGAATTAAAAAAAGGTTTTGATAACTATACTGTTTCTATTATACCTAAACAAATGGATGATGTTATAAACGAAAGATATAAAGATTCTAGCCCCTTAGTGGGTTCAAGATATTATAATTCTTTTACTTTTGGTAGATTTCCTTTTTCAATGACTGTTTATGAAAAACAAAATAATGGAAATTATAAAACAAAAGTTTTAGGAGCTTTTGCACCACAAGCTTATAAAGAAGTTCAAGCAGCTAAAGCTAAAAACATAAATTCGTTACCGTCTAAAATACAAACAAAATTTTCTAAAACAAGTAGTAATCAAAACGTTCTTAATGAAATGCAACGTTTAGACACTGAGGCTCAAGATGCTAGAATTAAATTTAGTAAATCAAAAGATCTTAATAAAGATTTTAATGATATAATTGAAAAAGCTACAGGTATTGGTACAGAAAAAAGATATGGCCAAACTAAAGCTAGAGCTGTAGGCGCGGATAAAGGTAAATTTAATTTACTAGGTATACCACCATCTGCTCAAGACTTTGTAGGCTTAACTAGATATTTTGCTGGTAAAAGTAAACAAGGTGATAAAACTATAGCTTGGGTAAAAGAAAACTTTTTAGATCCGTTTGCTAGAGCTAACATAGATATATCAAACGCTAGAGTTGCTTTAGCTAATGACTTTAAAGCTTTAAAAAAGCTATTAGGCGTTAGTCCTAAAGACTTAAATAAAAAAATAACTGGTGAACCCTATACTGTGGGTAACGCTGTTAGAGTTTACACATGGGTACAACAAGGTATGACTATACCAGGTTTATCTAAAGCTGATCAAAAAATACTAGAAGACTATGTTACTGCAGATGAAAACTTAGTCACATTTGCTAACGAGCTTATAGCTATAAACAAAGATAATGGTTATCCTAAGCCTACTGATGGTTGGTTAGCCGGTACTATTACAACTGATTTACTATCAAGTTTAAACACTGTTGTTAGAGCTAAATATTTAAAACAATGGCAAAACAATGTTGATGAAGTATTTAGCGAAACTAATATGAACAAGCTTGAAGCAGCTTATGGTAAAGGTTACAGAGATGCTTTGGAAAATATGCTTGGTCGTATGAAAACTGGTAGCAATAGAGGATTTAAAGGTGATACATTGACTGGTAGATTTATTGATTGGATAAATAATTCTGTTGGAGCTATTATGTTCTTTAATATGAGATCTGCTGTATTACAAACTATATCAGCTGTTAACTTTGTGAATTGGTCTGATAATAATCCATTAAAAGCATCTGCTGCATTCGCAAACCAACCGCAGTATTGGAAAGACGTGATGAAACTTATGAACTCTGATTACTTAATTGAAAGACGTAATGGTTTAAAAATAAATGTTAGTGAAGCTGATATTGCTGAGATTGCCGCTGAGTCTAAAAACAAAGCTAAAGCTTTTATAAGTAAAATATTAAAACTAGGTTTTTTACCTACACAAATAGCAGATAGTTTTGCTATCGCTTCAGGTGGTGCTACATTTTATAGAAACAGATATAAAAGTTTAAAGAAAGAGGGTTTATCTGACAAAGAAGCTGAAGCGCAAGCGTTTCAAGATTTTAGAGAAATAGCTGAAGAGTCACAACAATCAAGCAGACCTGATAGAATTAGTCAACAACAAGCGGGTCCAATGGGACGTATTATATTAGCTTTTGCAAACACCCCAGCCCAATACGCTAGATTGATGCAAAAAGCCGCTAGTGATCTTAAGAATCGCCGAGGGGACGACAAAACTAATATATCTAAGATATTATATTACGGAGCTATACAAAATGTTATATTTAATGCGTTACAGCAAGCTTTATTTGCTATGGCGTTTGGAGATGAAGAGCCTGATGAAGAAAAACTAAATAAAAAATATACAGGTATAGCAAACGGTATGGCTGATTCATTGTTAAGAGGTGTTGGTTTTCACGGTGCCGCTATATCTACACTTAAAAACGTGGTAATGAAATTAGCTGAAGGCAAAGAAGCTCAAGACGCAGCTATAGAATTACTAGATATTTCACCTCCTATATCTTCTAAAATAGGTAAATTAAAATCTGCAGGTAGAACATGGGACTGGAATAAAAAAGAAATAATGGAAAAAGGTTGGTCACTTGATAATCCAGCTTATTTAGCTGCTGGCCAAGTTATTAGTGCTGCTACAAACGTACCACTTGATAGAGGTATAAGAAAGTTACAAAATTTAAAAGATGCTTCTGATGCTGAAAATGAAGAGTGGATGCGAGTTGCAAATGCTTTAGGTTGGGCTAAATGGGAGTTAGAGTGGCAAAAAGATAAACCTAAAAAAGGAAAAACTAAATCATTTTTCAAAACACCTAAAATTAATATACCAAAAATAACTTTACCAAAATTTTAAAATATGGAAAAATCAAAATCACCATTGTTAAGAAAGCTAAGCGCTAGTTGCAAAGCTGCTGCTAAAAGAAAATTCGATGTATACCCATCCGCTTATGCTAACATGTGGGCTTCAAAACAACAAGGTAAAGGTAAGTGCTAATGGAATATAAATCACCATTAACCTGTTGGAAAGGTTACAAAAGAAAACCAGGTACTAGTAGATTTTCTAAAGGTAGTTGTGTTAAAAGTAGTGCACCTGCAAAAAAAAGCTGTGGTCCAAAGAAAGGTACTAAAGGTGGTGGAACTAGAAAAGTATGTTTACCTAAAGCTAAAATAGCAAGTATGAGCAAATCTGAAAGACAAGCTGTTATAAACGCTAAAAGATCTGCTGCTAGTAAAGGTAAATATAAAAGATCTAGCAAAAGCAACGTAAGTGGTACTGCTAGTAAAAATTTAAAAGACTGGGTTAAGCAAGACTGGAGACAAGTTGGTGACCCAAGTAAAAAATGTGGAGAATAAAATTAAAATATGAAATTATGGAAAATTGCCCTTTTTGTTCTAGCTGCTGCTGTAAGTAGTTGTGGAACACACACTAAAAAACCTAAAATACAGATAACCCATGTGTTAGCTGTAACAGAGCAAGGTGACACCTTGAGATTACCTATAAACATGATTAAACCAAATGTTTATTATAATATTGTATCGTATCCCAGTTATCCTAGATATTATAGCAACTGGTACAATGAAGGCTACTACAGACATAGGAGTGAACCTATTTATGTACCTAGCAATAACAGTTCTAACAACAATAACAACAACAGTAGTAGCAAAGGCTCTGTTGAATCTAAAGATATATCAAGACTAGATGTTAATGCTACTAAAGTAAAAATGAAAAATTAAATGGCTCAAAAAATTTCAGAGAACACAGAGATACAATTAGATCTTAAAACAATTGGCATGCTAGTGGCAGGTGCAGTTAGTTTAGCTGCTATGTATTTTACTTTGCAAAAAGATATTGATCTTGCAAAAGAATTACCTAAACCAGAGGTAAGTAGAACAGAGTATGATCTTAAAGACGAGCTGGTGAGATCGACTATTATGGACATTGATGAAAAGGTTCAAGATAATAGTGAAAAACTAGACAAAATAGATGATAAACTGTTTGAAATTATAAATAAAAAATAAAATGAAAAAGCTTTTAATTATATTTACTTTAGCATGTGGATACTTTTCGAGCGCTCAATACACTGTATTGCATATAAATTCTTCGTGGAACACAAAACATAATGTAGATTTACAAGGTATAAAAAACGCTAAAGTTCAGTATACTTTATTAGATAATTTAACACCATCTTTAAAGCAACAAATAAAGTCTGTACCAACAGTGTTAATAATAGGTGAAGATAAGAAAACAAAAATGATTTGGAGTGGAGGAATTGCATTAAAATTAAACATAACAAAAGATGATGTTCAGTCTGTACTTGATCAACTTATAGTGCGTGATTCTGATATACCCTTAAGAAGAAGATCAACAAATTAAGACATTTGCAAAAGTGATTTTAAAGGTGTAAATAACAGGAAACCAAGTGATTATAATAATGTAACACTTTAATTATTATAAATGAACTTAATTTTATCTTTCTTGTTATTTTTTAATATCTCAACTGATATTGAAACTGAACTATTAAACGCTATTAATGAAGGAGATTACAACAAAGTAAACTCAATGTTGATAGTAAACCAAATCCACGCCACAGAAAAAATTGATGGTAAACCATTGCTAATTCATGCTATTATAGCGGATAAAGCTAATATTGTTTACTTATTATGTTTAAGAGGAGCGCAGCCTTATGTAGACATGTGTGATGAAGGCTATAACGCTATGGATTGGGCAAAGAAAAGTGGTAGTTATTACGCGCGAGCCGAGTTAATAATGATAACCACACAGTAAGGAATAATAAAATGGGCACCATACCCAAACATTCCTGTAACAAGAAAGGGAGCTATGAAAATAGCCCCCTTTTTTTATTATCCGTCGCAACTAAGACAGCCGTCATCCATTGCTTGTTCAGCAATATCTCCACGCAACACTGACTCAGTTCTAGTATAGTATAAGGTTTTAATACCTTTCTTCCAAGCTTCAAAATGTACTTTATTAATCCACTTAGGTGTAGCAATACTAGGGAAAGCTAAGTTTAAACTTACGCTTTGATCTATATACTGCTGTCTAATACCTGCTTGATTAATTAATTCTAATTGATTAATCTCTTTAAATGTCTTAAATACATCTTTAGCTGGTATATCATTATAAGGACCTAATGTTACCTTATCTAGTTCTTTTAAACCTTGAACTGATCCTCCGTCTTTTAGTATTTTACCCCATGTTTTTTCATTATCAATTTTAAGTTTTCTTAATAACTTTTTTAATGTAGGGTTTTTACGTATAAACGTACCTTTAGCTGACTGCTCTGTAAATACATTTGCAGCCCATGGTTCTATCCCTGGCGATACATTTCCACTAAGCTTACTGTTAGATACAGTGGGAGCGATAGCGCGAAGATGGGTATTGCGAAAACCAGTACCGACACACCAAAGAGGTTCTCCAAAAGATTCAGCCAAAGACATTGAAGCTCTTTCAGACTCGATTTTAATTTGTGAGAAAATTTTTCTTGTTTCATATTGTGCTAATAATCCTTCAAATGGTAGGCCCTTTTCCTGTAGATACGTGTGCCAACCTAAAACGCCTAATCCTAAAGCTCTACCTTTTTCAGCAGATCTTACAGAATTATGAAATCCAACTTTACCTTTGGATCTCTGTATAAACTCTTCTAATACACCATCTAAAAACCATATAGCATCATGTATTAGATTACTTCCTTTCCATTCATCGTACTTAGCTAGATTTAAACTAGATAGACAACAAACAAAACTGTGTGACTCATCTGTATGTAATGTAATTTCACTACATATATTAGTCATATGTACTTTTAAACCGTGCTTTTTGTAAGCTGGTGGGTTACACTTGTTTGTATTCCCTTTAAATAACACGTAAGGTTCTCCAGTAGCTTTACGCTTTTGAAGAAGTTTTCCCCAACGTTTTCTAGCTTCTCTATCTCCTGACTCAACTCGTCGCATAAACTTGTCGCCGACCACAGCGCACTGGTGCAGGTTGAGCGATTGACGGTTAATGTCTCCTTTAGGTTCACGTATTTCGAGCCACTCATCGAAATCGGGGTGTTCAATGTTAAGATTAACCGATGCAGCTCCTCGTCGGACAGATCCTTGATTAGTGGCAAGTATTGTTGAATCGTATATCTTACAAAAAGGCACAACTCCATCACTTGTTCCATTTCCTTTAATTTTTGCACTGGCGGGTCTGATTTGATTAATTCCGATTCCTACTCCACCGCCGTGCTTTGCGAGTAGCATCATCTCTAGGTTTTTACTACCTATATCGTATATACTGTCAGCAACATCTATACCGAAACAACTGATCGGTAAACCTCTGTCTGTTCCTGTATTAGACAACACAGGGGATGCAAGACACAACCAACCTGACCAAATATATTCAAAAAACTTTTCGGCCATCTCAGGACGTTCTAAACGTCTTGCTACAGTATTACAAACTCTATGGTATGCATCCTTTGGTGTTTCACCTTTTAAAAGATAACCACCACCAATTGTTTTTTTATATACGTCAGTATCACCCCACGAAGGGTAATCAACTCCTTTTTTCCATTCGTTATTCCACATCTGTTTCAAACTTTTTTTCTTTAGGTTTTTGCAACTCTTGTAACTCAACAACTAACTCTTTCCACTTATCTTCACCTAAAAATAATTGAAAAGCAGTTAATGTACCTTTACTAGTTGTATCAACCTGTTGAAGCTTTTGAATTAAACCGTTAGTTACATTAGTCAACTGTTCAATCTTTTTCTTCATTAATATTAATTCGTTTTCTTTCATATCATTTAATTTTATTTTTACCAAACGTCTTCAAAATCTTCTCCTTCGTTTGCTTTACTATAGTCAGTCGGCCTAATAGCGAAGAAATCAGTGTGAGTGTGACCCCCAGTAAGATGATCGAACCAAGCCATTTTTTCAATTGACTTTTGGTCATAAGACTTTTCTGTCCAGTCCCACTGCTTGTATTTTCTTTCGGTATATCCAAGCTCTGCGAGTTTGTCTCCGACTCTTTTTTTGATGAAGTGTTGTAAATCATAAGCTGTTAAATTTTCTATATCACCCGCTTCAAACATTTTAGTGATATATGACATTTCTGCATTATGCATTTCTAATGCAGCTAAATATATATGAGGTTCACACTCTTCCTTTAATCCAGGAATTTGTGAACACATGTGTCTAAATAATTGACAACCCATTTTACTATGTAATGATTCATCTCTTACAGACCATTTCATTTGTTGCCCTATACCTTTTAACATATTTCTCATTTGAAAACTGTATAATACAGCAAAGGCAGAATATAAACTAACGCCTTCAGCAAAAGCAGAAAAAGTAGCAAGAGACTTACCAATACCAACAGGATCGGAACCGACATAGCTAACCAAGTTATCAAACCTTGCAGCGGTTGCAGGCTCGTGTAAAAAAGCTTCGTAATCTTCAAGCCCAAGTGTTTCATTTAAATAACTATAAGCTACAGCGTGTATTGTTTCTTGTGAGCCGAACATCATAGCCATTTGCTGTATCTCATGTTTAGGAAACCATGATACGACGTTTTGTGTCCAGTAGTCAGACACTGCACATTCTGTTTGTGCAAAGCCTAATAGTATATTACCTACTAAGTTTTTCTCTGCTGGAGTTAATTTTTCATTCCAGTCTTTAACATCACCGCTCATAGGTATTTCTGTATGTAACCAAAATGCTTGTGCTTGTTTCAACCAACCTTCTGTATAATACTCAGGGTATTCAAAAGGTTTATATGGTATTCTCTCTGTAAATAGTGGTATTCCCATTAGCGTCCTTGGCCTCTATATTGTTTCTTATAACCAGTTTGTCCCTTTGAGGCGTTTTTAGAGTGTACACCTGGTCGTCTTGTTTTGTGTTTTCTTGTATAATTTGTTAATACTATTTTAGCCATTATTCTTCATAATATAAAGTTAAACATATATCTATAAATCCTAAATATAAAACGTGGTCTATTTGAAACTCGCCGTCTTCATAACTTCTTATACCGAATAGTATTCCTGGAAATATACCTGTAGATAACTCCCAGCCTGTTGATTTTTTAACCATAGCATTTTATATTATATTTATTATGGATCGCTATAAGATCCTTCCATTTTAAATAACCTCTTTTATTAACTGTCCATTTAATATAAGTATCGATCTTACGTTCTTTATATTTAGTTCTAGCTATGTGTTTAGAGGCTAGTTTGTTTTTTCTTTGCATTTGTTCTAAGATTTTTTCTCATGAGTTCTATTTGTTTAATAGTCTCATCACAGTCTTTTTGGTTTTGAGGTTTAAACAACGCTATACCAGGTGAATGTTGTGCTATCCATGATTTAAATAATTTCCACCTTAATGGAAATGATTCGTTAGCTCTACCTTTACATTCAATTATAAAATCTCTACCTACAAAATCTGGTTTGTATTTTATAGGTAAAATCTTTTTACAACCTCTATCTTTATATTCACCTTTGCCATTAGCTTGTTTTTCAAAGCATATACCTTCGTAATCAAAACCGTTAAGCAAAGTATAGCTTGTAGGCTCATACTCTGCTACGATTCTAGCTTCTTTCAAAGCTTTATACATATATACTTCTAATCCTGATGCAAACTTAATACCATCATATGTTACTTTTTTTGCTCGGACTGGTCCTCTTTTACGTTTATAAGACTTCTTCATTTACGTTTATATTAGTTACATCTTTGGTAAACCTATTGTATGCAACCTCTTCTATCTCATCTTGTAAACATCTTTTAGCTGCTTCAATATACAGTAATGCGTCCATTAATTCTTCTTGTACATCAATTAAGAAACGATTAAGATCTTTTTCTTGACCTTCAATCTCTTGCATCATTGTAGCTCCGTATTTTTTCTGGCCTATAAGGCTTCGTTCGTCCATCTTTCTTAAGACTTGTTGAACTATTTTATCTTGAGTTTTAATCTTCATCTTTTACAAATGTTCCGTTAATCATTTTACCTGTTCTTTTGTTTATAACATCATAAGCAGTCTGTATACACTCTTCAATATAAACACCTCGTTGATGAGCTAAGTTAGTTAACACTACAACCATATCACCAATAGCATCTATAACCTCTGGTTGATCATCTTTTAATAAAGCTTTAGCCAACTCGCCAGCTTCTTCTTGTAGTTTAACATATTGTACCATTGGATCTCCTTTCTCATATAAACCTCTAGTTTCAGCCCATGTTCTAATTTTATTGAACATCATTTGAGTTTTATTATAGTCTGGTATTTGAATACTATTGTTTTTTAAATTTCTTACAGCTTTAAAATATTCTGCAAAAGCCTTGTTGTATATGTATGATCTTTTATCATTATACATTGAAATCTTTGCGTTGTCTGTTATCCATTTGATTGTTTGCATATCTAATTCAAATGTGCCGTGAGATGTTTCCCAGGACATTCCTATATTGTCCATTAGATGGCCTTTAAGTTTGTTTAAAGGTATTGCAAAAGTTGAAGTTTGTTCTGTTACGTTTATTTTCATTTTCTTAAAAAGGTTTTTATATTTCTTTCTATCAATCTTATAGCCATAAGACTTTTGAAGTTCTATCTCTTTGTCCGATATATAATCTATATCGTCCGACTGATCAAGAACTTCATATTCACTAGGTTTATAACCCTGAATTAACGTAACACGAGTATTAAGATCAC
>Ga0208434_1000085_pt1 | contig 50038 bp, 67 predicted proteins | sample 13_taG_FD_184086 | JGI IMG/M metagenome (GOLD analysis project Ga0208434, IMG submission 184086) | Marine viral communities from the Subarctic Pacific Ocean - 13_ETSP_OMZ_AT15268 metaG (SPAdes) (version 2) | ecosystem: Environmental > Aquatic > Marine > Oceanic | place: Pacific Ocean | collected... | reverse complement strand
TGAAGCTAGAGAACAACTGCAACCCTTCAGTAAAACCTGAGTAGATAGCCAGTGCTTTAGCGATGCTCTTCTTGTCTCCTTTAGTGACCTTCACAGCGTTGATGTACTCATGCTTGTCAGCCATAGCCTCGTACTCTGAGAACGCCTTATACTCCACCTCTGGCATTCCTACGGTGTCCAGTAGCAGGCTGTAGGCATGTTGGTGTATGGACTCCATGTTAGCAAAGCTAGACATCATCATACGTGCTTCAGGTTTCTTGAAGATACGCATGTACCTGTCAACGTACCCAGCACCTACGTCTACATCAGACTGTGTAAACAGACGGAAGATCTGAGTCAGAAGGTTCTTCTCTTCATCAGTCATTGTCTGCCAATCTTTAACGTCATTGTGCAGAGGTACATCCTCTGGGAACCAGTGCATCTGGTTCTGCTGTGAGTAGTAGTCAAACATCCAAGGATGGTCAAACGGTTTGTAGTAATCTCTAGTATCTAATAAACTCAAGCTGCATCTCCCTCTTTGATAAAGACCCCATGACTGTTCATGTGTCCCTTACGATCTTTAATATCATTGTACGCTACCTTCAGGCATTCCTCTAAGGTAGTGTCATTCATAATGGCTAGGTTGTTTAACACCACCAAGCAGTCACCAATGTCATCAGTCACATCACGCTGCTTGGCTACGTTATCCCCTAGCTCTCCTATCTCTGACACAAGTTTTGCAAACTGTGCAAGAGGTGTACTGTTGTTAATTATGCCACGGTTCATGGCCCACAGGCTGATCAGGTGTATTAGTTCATCACTCATCTATAGAATGCCCCGCAGTAATTACAACAGACTTAAATACTTCAATCATGTACACAAGCTCTTTTACATCTAGAGAAGTAGTTGACTTAGCATTCAACATACCCTCATCATCCCATCCAAGGATTAGCACGTCCTTGTAACTGCCCTTGGCATCCTCTAAAACCTCATCAGCCGTAGCGTCTTCAGGCATTAAGTTAATTATGTTACTCATTAAAATGTGTCTCCAGCACGATAAGCTTGTCCTCAGACTCAGCCATCTTTTGAACTAGCGTATCCATAGTCTCAATCAAGTTGCCATGCTCACCTACAGCTACAGGGTTGTCCAAATAGTTTTGGATCTCTTCCTTGTAAACAGCTATCTCAGCCTTGTAAAGCTTCATAAGCGCGTTAATCTTCGGGTCTATCACGGTAACCATCCTCCAGTAATACTTTATATTTGTTTAGGTACTCCTTGTAACTCAAGGGTGCCTCTTGTTGTTTGATTTTATCATTCATGTAACTAGACCACATCTGCATACAGTAGCTGCTGAACAACATAATCTTGTCATCTTGTTCCTTATAGTATAGCAGGTAGTCAGGCCAGTTGGTGTACTTTTTTAACTCAGGTATATAGAACTGTGCTCTGTATGCTGGGTGGTCATCCTTCACAGCTTAGGCACTCCTCTTCTAAGTTAATTCTAGGGATCTTGATGTTAACATTCTCTGTATTTCTAGCCGCTGTAGTTCGCAAGTAATACATAGATTTGAGTTTGTTAGCTCCCGTCCAATGTACATGATTAACATACTCCAGATACTCATCGTGTACCTCCTGTGGTGCTGTAGCCGGGGGTGGTTCAAAGAAAAGGTTTACTGACTGTGCTTGGCAGACGTACTTCTGTCTTTGGTAGGCGTGTTCAATAACCCAAATCTGGTTAAGTTCAGGCGCTGTCTTGAAAACTTCTTTCTCTTCTTCCGATAGTTCCGGTAAGTCTTTAACAGAGCCTTCAGCAGCAGCAATATCTTTCCACGTTTGATCGGTGTTGGCACCTTTTTCTTCAAGTAGTTTCTCCAAGTATTTGTTTTTAACTTTAAACGAGCCTGTTAAAGTTTTGTGCGTAAATACGTTAGCCCTTGTAGGCTCAATAGAAGGACTTGTTCCACCGCATATAATACTGCTACTAGCATTAGGGGCAATAGCAAGGAGATGGGAATTACGACGACCACTACCAGCCATGTCAGGAGCCTCCCCACGGTTTCTAGCCAGACTTCTGGAAGCCACTTCAGATCTGTCTTTGATTGTTTTAAACGCTCTATTGTTGAAGCTGGAGGCGTACATTCCCTCAAAAGGGATTCCATTACGTTGAAGGTAACTATGAAAACCCATCGCTCCAAGGCCAACCGCACGTTCTCTATATGCGCTGTAAGCGGCTTTTGCTTTTCCTGCATATTCTTTTCCTTGCTTAACATAATTTTGAAACTCTTTAAACGAGCTTATCTCTTTTTCAGGATAGGTGTGTACCACATTATCAATAAAATGTTGAATAATATTGTCAAGCATTGTGATTAAATCACCAACAAATAATTCATCGTCCTTCCACTCATCAAAGTATTCTAGGTTAACACTAGACAAACAGCACACTGCTGAACGTGATTCACTGGTCGGTAAGGTAATCTCAGAGCATAGGTTACTCTGCCGTACCTCTAGCCCTAGCTCCTTCTGTTCCTCCGGTAGAGCCTCATTGCAACGGTCTAGGTTAACAATATATGGCTCACCTGTCTCTGCTCTAGTGTGGATTAGTTGCCACCATAAGTCCCTTGCTGATACAGTCTTTACTGCCTGCTTGGACTTAGGGTCTATTAATCTCCAGCTATCATCAGACATGACGGCGGCCAAGAACTCGTCTGTTATTGTAATTCCATTGTGAAGGTTAAGGCACTTACGATTAAGATCACCCCCAGTAGTCTTTCGCATAGCGATAAACTCTTCCACTTCTGGGTGAGTGATGTCCATGTAGGCCGCATAAGATCCTCTTCTAGTTTTTCCTTGATTAAACGCCAACATCTGTGCGTCAACTACGTGCATGAAAGGGATAGAACCAGTAGACTCACTACCGTTACCAACAGGAACGCCATTACTTCTAACAGCACCCCAATATCCACCCAAGCCTCCACCTCCACTTGCCAACCATATGTTTTCATCATAGTGAGCAGATAAGCCTTCCCTTGAATCAGGAACATAATTAAGAAAGCAACTGATAGGTAGACCAGTAGGGGTTCCCCCGTTACTAAGAATAGGAGTGCTGAAGCCGAACCAGCCCTTACTACTGTAGTTATAAAGGCGCTGTGCAAGATTGTAGTCAGTATGTCCTTGATACGTTGCACCATAGACCGACGCTCTGGCGAATGCTTCTTGGGCATGTGTTTCACCTCCATCTCCCCATAAGTAACGATCCTTCAAAGTTTCTAAAGAAAAATTATTAAGTGTTTCTTCACGATCATAGTCAATCTGAATCCCTAAATAATCCTGTATGCCAATCTTTGATGTCATTCAAATCATCCTTCTCTTTTAATTGGGCTTGTCTGTAGCCCCTAGTTCTTGCTTTACTTTTAGATTTCTTTTTCTTCTGAAACCTTTCAACTCTCTCTGCTTTCCTATCCCAACTTGTCACCCGGATTCTCCAGCATGTAAGTAATCAAACGCTCTTCGTACCAACGGGCCTTACGAAGATCTTCAATAGGTTTCTTTTTGTACCTAAAGCGCCACTGATATTTAAGGGCGTTACCTCTTAGATAACCTATGTACTCATCGTGAGTGAGCATACCTTGGATAGCATCAATACATTCCATACCACCATTGTTATAATGCTCTGGCTTGTGTACAGGATCAAACTTATAATCTCCATATAGAGGATGATCGTTAGGTTCATCATCATAAACATGATTCCAAGTATCAGCTACAGGTGTTGCTGTAGGTACTTTAGATCTTTCATCTTTAATAGTTTTAAAACTCATCCTGTTCCATTCCTCTGGTGTTATATTATCAATGCTCATCCGTATACAAACCCTGTATTATCGGGATCCATTATACGCCTAATTTCCTCTACTTCTTTACAACAAACTTTGTAAGCATTTCTAGGACTTCCTTGCTCTATCGCTGTTGATTTCCAGAATTCTTTTTCATTGAACAGTTCATGATTTTCTGAGATTATCTGATCTTTAGTCATCTTACGATAAGGATTATTATTACGGCCCATTATTGCATCTCCAAGTTAATCTTGTCATTACGTTTCTTAAACTCTTCAGTATCTCTAGCAGACTTGTCAATCCAACTATCTGGGATGCTGTCTTCACTAAACCATCTGAACCCATTCGCTGTGGCCCACTCACCGTGTGATCTTTTAGTACCATCCTTACGGCGCTTGGCTCCCGGCATAGGGGCTGATGGGTTAGCAAACAAGAATACCAGTTCAGTGTTCTTAGGAAGTATCTTCTTAACCCAGACATACTTGTTGTACTCTTGGAAGTCCCAGAACCTACCCTTAGATTCAAGAAGGATCTTCTTTCTACCTATCTTTCTAACAAAGTCAGGCTCGTACTTGTGCTCAATAACATATGAAACATAGTCTGTATGGTGCTCCCAATCTTTTAGGATTGACTCATGTAACACCATCTCCCAGATAGAGTCATACTTGTTACCGTCTTTCTTTACAAGCTTTGGACGGGGTACTCTAGGCTTGCGCCAGCCACTGACAGCTTTCTTTTTAGTACTCATCAGCCACCTGATGGCTTTTTGCAAGAGCCTCTAAGTCAGTCATAGTGATACTCTCAACAGAGATACCACGTCTTACAAGCTTCTTAATACCTTTACGTACCCACCTAGGGCTGTAGAAGCTAAGACGTAGCTGCTTATTTGCATAGAAGTAGTTTTCTTCTGGAAGATATTGATGTAAATTTTTTACATTTACTTTGTCATGATCACTCTCTGGTATGAGAGTCTTCAACCACTCTAGAAGTAATAGATCGGAATGCCTGCTAATTTTTTTACAGGTTCTAGTGTTCAAGAAACCTCCTCTACTCTTGGTTCAGAAACTACTTTAGTAAAGTATTTTAATCCGTTAGAATACCTGAATGCTCTAAGACCTTTACCTTCGTTGGCATCTGTCCAGCAATCATGCTTGTAAGGGCAATAAGTACAGCCGGTAGGTAGTCGCATGTTGCCTTTTTTACCTTCGGGTATATCAGTATAGCAGCGATCTGGCGGGTTGTCAATAGTAAGAGCTTCTTTAAGTTCTTTTATTCTTGTACTAATGTTGGGCTTTGAAAGATCTCCGGGCCTCAATAGAGCAAGCTCACCTGATTCTTTATTGATAGCCAAGAAGCCACCATCAGATGTGCCCTCTGCTGCCTCATAGCCGCTCAACTGAGCCATGTATCCGAAGGGGTCATCCACTGCAAGTGTACCTTCAGAGAACTTCTTGAAAGCGAAATTAGAAGCAGTCTTAATATCAACTACCTCACCGTCAATCTTACAGTCCATGTGGCCCTTGATGCCGTCAACCTCTACTTCTTTCTGCTCGTCAGTCACAGTATGTCCTGATAGTTTAACAAGAAGAAGCAGAACCTCTTCAAGCAAGTGACCATACAAGAACTTAATGTGCATGTGGGCCTTCATGGTAGATGGTTCGTCAAGATCTCTACGGGATTCATACCATAGCTGACGGGCAGGCTTGCCAATGTTGCTCATGCGTAGGCCCTTGGACTGCTTGTGAGGCTGTGCCCAATGTGCCAACGCACCCTTCATTCTCTCACCAAAGTCATAGATCATATCATCAGTTATGTCTAATTCTTTACCATCAGATAGGGCATCAAGCTTACCGTAGATGTCATCTACAAGGTTGTCTAGGTCTTTAGAAGAGGTCAAGTTGTTCTCCAATAATAAATAATTTGTCAAGTTCTGAAACAGCTACAGTAGATCCCATATAGAACCACTCTCCCTTACGTCCCCTTCCTTCAATAGTAAGAGCGGCGTGTGCCTTACTCTCAGCTTCACGCCTGTCGGGAACCTTGTAAGACTTTACAATCTCATAATCCCTATAGGGTGAGGCAGTTTGGTACTGTTTTACTCTGTCTTCTGGGTCAACAGCCATTCCTACTTTGACCCAACCGGGGAAAGAAGGGTTGTATATAATATAAACTGAACCTTCTTTGGAGTCAGAATAATTGGTTAAAGAGCTAAAGGCTGCGTCAGTAAAACCTTTATAACGTCCCGGTTTAAACAGCGGGTGGCTCTTCGGTATATGCTTACCATCAACAAACATTCTTTTTTTAGATCTTGCAGAATCACATGCTCTACAGATATATCTGCGTTCCTTCTTTAATGCTGTACTCCAGTTGCCTTTTTCATCTAGTTCAACAGTACAATCAATACACTTTCTAATGCGTTCCTGTTCAGGCTCTTCTTTCTTGTCGTACTTAGTCAAAAATCTTTCTACAAAATCCATAATCCCTTTAGAAGAGAAGTGCATTTTAGGCATTTCTCCTTGCGTGTAAGGTGCCCAGCGTCCAGTGGTGTAATAGTATGAGTAAGCTTTTTCCTCATGATATATCCAAAGCATACTACCGCCCCGCTTCAAATCGTACTTAATTTGTTTAGAGTCCAGATAATCCATTGCATACTCTGCTGTTTGCTGCGTATCGTTTCTAAATATTTTTTTCCCCTTAGAATTAGTACGTGCATAAGACCATCTATATTCTTCAGTGCGTTTCTGACCAATCTGTTCCGACATTATACTCTCCATCTAAAGGGCATTTAAGATTTAAATACTTACCGGCTTCTACTATAGCCTCTACACCTAGAATACCTACAGTGTCGGCACTATCTTCAATCACTTCTAACTGCCACTCATCATGAATGTTGCAGACAAACTTAGCATCCATACCTTGTAGCTTCCTATTAAAGAATACAAGAGCCTGCTTCATAACGATAGCACCTGCACCCTGTAACAGCGTGTTGAGTGCTGAGTGTTCTGAACGGACAAACAACTTACGTCCGTCTAAACCTTTGAGGTGGCCTCTTGCTGAAGCTCTTGCAACTTTATTTTTGAGATTTGTAAATGATGGAAGATTATCGAAGAAAGATTGTCTAAGCCTTGAACCAGCTTCTCTGCCTCCTCCAGCCACGCTTCCAAGCTTTTCATCTCCTGCGCCGTACAGCAGTGCATAGATGAATGTCTTCGCCTGATTTCTAGATTCAAGTCCTGCAAGGTGCTGGTTAGCTGTGTGTACGTCTCCGTTGACAATTTCATTTGTGTACTCCTTGTCTTCCATATAGTGAGCAAGCATCCGTAACTCAAGGCCGCTGGCATCAATACCTACCAGCTTGTAACCTTTGGGTACAGTCCATACTGCTCTACACTCCTTACCATAAGGCGAGTTAGAGCTAGGTACTTGTGCCATGTTAGGTTCACGATGAGTCATACGGCCTGTAATAGTCCCATTAGGGATCACATAGCCGTGTACTCTTCCATCATCTTTCAATGCTTTCAGCCACGATTTAATCTGAGCCTCACGTTTCTGGTGCATCAGATAATCTTTGATCAACTCTGCTTCTGGAATACCTTCTATCTGAGAAAGAGTTTTCTCATTGACAATAGGTCTACCATGAACAGTGAACTCAGTAGGCTTCCAACCAAACTCAATAAGGTACTCACCTACCTGCTTTCTAGAACTAATGTTGAAGTCCATTATGCTCTGCCTAGTGGTACTAAAGTTAGCAGGCTGGCTTAGGTACTCATGCTCTTCGGCAGTAAGGCGTACACCTTTACCACTTGGAGTATCCCAAGAACCTGTCTTAGCTACAGCACCCGTACCTGTCTCACGGCGATAGATAAGACGCTCATCTATCTTAGGCTTGAACACCTTACCAACTTCATCCTCAAGCTTCGCCATGTTCTCACGCATGAGAGCCAAGAGCATACTTGCTTTGTACTCGTCAAAGTAAAAGCCAGTGTTCTCCTGATCCTTCATAATGGAGGCTACCTCATGCTCTAAATCTATTGAGTCAGGAGAGAAACCCACACCTTCCTTCTGCAAAGCTTTGTAAACCTTGACGTTAACTCCAACGTCACGCTTACAGTACTCAAGCATCTCAGGTGTGTAACAATCAAACTGATCAAACTCAATCTTAGCAAGACCTAGCTTACTGCCCCATACTGCAAGGCTGTGACCAGCTTCACGTACAGGATTAAATAATCTAGACAGTACCAAGGTATCTATGATCTGCTGGTTGCCAAGTTTAAATGACGTAAGCTTTTCTAGAGCGGGTATATCAAACCCAATTATGTTGTGCCCTGACAGTTGCTCTGCTTTATTTAATAACGAAACTCCTTCTTCTATCTCATCAGGCCCGTAGCTCCAGACCTCACCAGTGTTTACCTCTTGAGCAACGATACACCATATCTTTGTGTACTCAAGCCCGTCCGTTTCTATATCAAATAATAGCTTCATTCAAACGCCAGTGTATCTTCTTGATCAGGGTTAAAGTCAATGTCTGAGTCATCAACCTCATGTAGTCGCCCGGTGTCTTTATCATACTGCAAATACGTAGCGATGCCGACATCACCTGTATACCTAGACTTTAGGATACGCACACGGGTAGTGGATGCTACCACCGGATCATCCGCCTGCTGGTTACGCTCAAGGGTGATGACACAATCAGACAACTGCGCGATGGACTGACTGCCTCTAAGGTGGCTCAGGTCTGTCTCAGCGCCCTTCTCATGTCCCTTGTTACCATCAATACGGCGAAGATGCGACACAAGAATAAGACCAGCGCCTGTCTCTTCAGCAAGGCTGCGAAGTCGTGTCATGATAGAGTCAATGGAGCGGCGTTCATCGCCTTCCAATGTAGCAGATACCATCATGTGTAGGTGATCAATCACAACCCACTTACATTCACAACCAACGATCATATAGCGTAACTTAGAAAAGATACCGTCGATATCATTGGAACCAAAGTGCGCGTGTACCCACACCCTGTCATTGTTATCGTTGTCCAAGAAGACATCATCAAAAAGAATATCAACTTCTTCTGTCGAATATGTCTCACGTACACTGTCAATGTGCAACTTAGCGTTGGCCTCAATAGAAAGGATACCGTCCACGGTGCGTGTCCAATCCTCCTCTAGAGCAACGATACCTATGTTGTCCTCAGTCTCTTTTATGAGCCAGTGTTCTAGTTCGCGTGTAACCGCAGTCTTACCAAGACCCGTACCGCCTGCAACCAACACCAACTCACCCTGACGCAAACCTTCTAGCTTTTTATTTAAACCGTCCCAAGGGTAGGGGATGGACTTCTTCTTGGGTCTGTTGTGATACTTATCTTTATTCTCACTGACATTCAAGACACCGCTAGGCGTGTAGGTCTTTGCATTCCACCACGAACTAACGTAGGAGCCGTGCTGGTTCTTACGCAGCATGTCATTGGCATCCTTGTGACCGTCAGGCATCACCATGATCTTAGCTTTGTTAGGCTTCAGCAGCCTTGCTACTTTCTTGGCTGCTTCCTGTCCGGGTTTGTCAGCGTCAAAGCAGATCACGATGTTGTCAAACTTCTCAAGGAATTCTATTTGAGATTTAACATCTTTCTCTGCGCCCTGCGCTCCGTTCTTAACAGATACCACGGGCCACTTAGATCCCAGCAACTCGTAGGCCGCCATCGCATCACACTCACCCTCAGTGATAGTAATATACTTACCACCCTTGTCGCCCACTGTCTGCTGACCAAACAGTCCACACTCTGATATAGGGCCAGAGGCAGTGAAGCCTTTGTCACTGACAAACCTAGTCTTGTACGCAACCTCTTCCGAGCCATTGTAGTAGGGGTAGAAGTGTCGGGATACTTCACTATTTAAATTTACTACTGATCTAACGCCATATTTTTTTGCGGTTGCCAGAGATATTCCTCTGTCATGCAAAGCATTAAAGTCTCCTTCAGTTATTGCGACATTATCTTTTACAAGTTTTGGGGCTTGTATCATTTCTCCACCTTCGTAAGTATAAAAAGTTCCACAAGAAAAACACTTGGCAGTGCCATCCTCATTGATGCTTGCCCCGTCACTGCTATCACACACTGAACAGGGTTTGTGGGTTTCTACAAAAGACATCTAAGTCTCCATAAAAGAAGGGGCCGAAGCCCCTCTTAGTTTAGGCTATTTCATCGTGTAGTATGTCTTCCAACTCCTTAGAGAAGGTTATTTCTGCCGCCCGGAGTATAGACAATCTAACCTGTAGATCACTAGACTCCTCACGGACAGAAGCAACAAGCCCCACGATCATCTGACCACGTGGTGTTAAGTCCTCAACCGCATATTCAGTACCCTCAAAGGTCAGAGTATTTTTACTTTCTTCAGACATAGCGTTTCCTAAAATGCTAGTTCAGTTTCAGCGGCACCTTGACCATACTCAATGAGATCTAGGATCTGCACGTTCTCAAGGATGGCACGTTTGTACTGCTTGTTAGGGCCGTACACGGCTGCTCGCCATTGCACTGCTACCTTAGATCCGTTACCAATCTGCACATCAATCTCATTCTTTTCAGAATCAACAAGCTTAGGTACAGGGTTCTTCTCACCCTTACCGTTCACTTCCCATTGATAGAAATGGATCACAGGATCTTCGGTATACTTAGACCGCCCAGCAGCCTTGATACCAACATTGAAACCAGCAGAAATAAACTGCTGATATACCTCATCAGATACCGCTAGGTTAATCTCATACCCGTTACGGTCACCCGTGAAGTTAGGGACAGGCACTTTCACATGAGGATAAAAGGCTTCGCCAGTTAACACTTGTGGGATACCATCAATCATACGCATAGGTTTTCTCCTTTGTTAGCGTCATTATAAATTAACATCATTGAGATGCATTATCAACAAAAAAATCAGAGACTTGCTCTTCTAAAGATCCGTCAATGCCCTCCTCTATTTCTAAACAGTGCCGGTCTTTTCCGTGCATGTTGTAGGTTATGTGGTACGCAGACTTATTTTCATATAACAATCCAATAAGATGTGATGCCGTGAAAGCCCTGTACTCCTCAGTAGTGATATCAAATAACATTACCAGCCTCCTAGTTCATCTAGAAATTCAGAAAATAATTCTGTTAGATCATCGTCACGTATCTTCCAAGAACCTACCTCAGCACAACGATCCTCAACAAAACCAATGAACCTTAGCTTAATTCTTTCAGAAGGCAGCGGAGCACCTAACCTCATTGCAAACAACTGACACCACCAATCATCTACATCCGAACAAAACTCCATTCTAGTATCTGTAGAACTCATTTTATATATCTCCTTTAAACCTTTAAGGTATTGTACAGGATAACCTGAACGGTGTCATGAGAATTTTTGATATTCTTGATTCTGAACCTCAAGATACACAGCAACGAACCTGATACAGAAGTCATCACCATGCTTCTGACACAGCCTTAGAGCATCCTCACGTACAACAGGTGTTACGATGCCTGTCTCAAAGTAACACTCACTAAACCCAAGGATGTGATTACACATATCAATTATGTTTTGCACGGTACTTGGTATCTTGGTGGAAACGTGAACGCTTTATAATACTGATCACCATAGGCTTACTCATACCAAGCTGCTTGACGATGTCACGTGGCCTTACGCCCTGTGCATACATCTTAGTAACCTTTATGATGTGCGGCTTAGGCGGGGACTCAGCCCCGACAGGCCAGTACCTATCGGGGTATACCCTATCAAGATTTTTCTGGGCCTTGACAGCCTTGTAAAACAAGTCACTCATGCTGACACCTTCTCTCTAACCTTTGCCCATACAAGATCACTTCTAAGACCTCTTAAAGCATTAGACCCGTCAATGAGTCGCTGTTTCCTAACACCATTAGACTTCATGATCTTTTCCTCAAAAGCATTGATCTCTTTTGATAAAGCGTCACGAATCTCATGCGATACAAGATTCCGCAAGTGATTCTCAAACTTCTCTGAACTACCAACGTTCAGTACCAAAGCCTCACGACTCTCAGAGTGAATAACAAAGTGATCAATAAATAAATCTATACTATCCATTTCATTCTCCAAATTAAAAGGTGAGCAGTTTACACACATGCTCAGGTGCCGGAGAGTTATTTCCTTGTTATGAGACGGGACACCATAGTCCTGCCGTCCGTATCCTCAACCTTAAACAGATGACCTCTGCCATGATGAGGTATGTACCACGAGCGTTTGCCGAAGTGGATGCCTGTATAGCACCGCCCGGAATGTACGCCATAGCGTGTCTTAAACTTACGCAGTCGGTATATCATATCAAATCTCCATTACTTGTATGCTTTCTACGTCAAGCAGTTCTGCTGACGGCTTTATTAGCGACTCAGCTATATTCACCGCATCGTGTCTATCTACTGCCCTAACCACCAAACGTATCGTCACCTCAAAGTCAAAGATGAGGTCATCAGCATCGGGCTGATTCCAAGGGGCATTAGGGTGAGACTTGTGCGCCTCAACCCAGCATGTCTCATTACTCATTTGTTGTCTCCATATTTATAGTTATGTCTTCATCGTCAACATGAAACAAGGTTATCTCATCAGTTACCGTACCGTTCTTATTGATACTGCGAACAATATTAGCCATTTCCCACTTGTCGATACCGAAAACCTTAGCAAGAGCAACCTCAGACTCAACGTCCACATCCAACCTTTCATGTCGGGTGATCTTAATGGTAGTCCAACCACGCTTGATGTCACGTTTAACATCTATACTTTTCACATCATGAAAGTTCATTCAAATACTCCTCTAACCATTCACTAGTTGCTGAAGTTAAGTGACCGTAGTTCTCAACTTCTCTTACATATGTATCACCATACTCCCAGCTATCATACGTAAGAGGTGACTTAGCTGCAACAAACCATCGTGCATACTGATTGTCACGCTCCTTCTTAACGCTCTGATACGTCTTGAGTACACGCCATTCCCAACCCTGTGGGTTTTTGAAAGTAGCGTAGGGTTCTGATACGTCCTTTGTCTTACCGAACTTCGTTCTATTGCTCATTAGCTTTCTCCTCTACATAGATTCTAATATACTTGGACTTATCCAAGGGCTGACCGTAACCGTAACGCCTCCAATTCTCACCGTCAATAAGACCCTGACCCCGAACCCGCAGGCTATACCTATCCCTGTTCAGGTACTTACGCATCTGCTCAACTAGCTCACGCCCGGCCTCATCATTAGGTATACGGGTGAACACATACTTAGGCGTTCTCATCTTCATCCTCCTTAAAGAAAGTAACACCTGCTAACCGCTGACCGTACATGTCAACCATGTGGAGCGTAGCATTGTGCTCAACAGGACACTCATCCAACCAATCCCAAAACTTCTCATCATACAAATCCATAGTCTTACCCTCCAAAATTTTCTTCCCATTCAAAAGGCGTTATGCCTGTCATCAAAAACTCACGAAACTCAGCAGACAGGTCAGGCATAGCGTTCTGAATCAACTCTCCACCCTGCCAAGCCTCTATCTGCTGCACAGTTACCGGCACGTCCAAGACATGCACCTTGCCTGTAAGTCCAGACCTCTTCTCAATCAACATACCTATCCCCACTGCTCGGCCATAGCATCTGCCAGACCTTGAAAAGTTTTGCTGCGTATCTTCCACCTGTCCGCTGACGGTGGTAGGTAGTGCAGCCGTTGCTGTTCCCGTTTTGGTAGCCCATCAAACTCCTCTTTTACGTTGTTAGTTTCGCCCAGCTTGGGCAAACCATGAAGCCACAAGCCCGTCTTTTTAGACTCAGGATGACCGAACATCCAAGGCTGTACATACTGCGTAGGCTTGAACGGTAACACCCCGACAGGGTTCTCCATACACACTTTATCGCAGGCAATAATAGCCAACTGATAAAGCTTTGTAGTCCACTCAATCGACCGCAAACGCTCGTCATGCTTAGGCATTCCCTTCGCATAGGTAGAGTTGCCGCTGACCGCCAAGGCTGTACAGGGTGGGTGCATGATAATCAAATCCCAATCATCCCAACCTATCGCCTCCTCACAGTCCATCTGCAAGTGATACTCACTACCATCATCAGCAGGCAACAGATCATTAGACCAAACCTCATGCCCAAGCTTTCTAAAAGCTTCGCGGACTGTACCGCTAGACTCACACGCTACAAGTACTTTCATCTCAACCTCACTTTTCTAACATTTGTTAGGTTTTACCCTACCGCAATCACATTATCAACAACAAAGTTACCCTCATCTTTCTTGGCCTTGCCCTTGGCTACCAACCCGACAACGACCTTACCGGCCTTGACGTTCACAAGGTCTGAGGCATCGCCATCAATAACCCTTCGTCCCTTGTAATGCTTTGGCATACCGCCACGGAACACCACCGATATAGGCGCGTCGGTATTCCAAGCCTTAGCAACGTGCTTCTGATAGTCCGGCTCGTTACTGTACGAAAACATCAACTCATAGTTAGACGGAGTCTTGCCCAGCCTTGACGCATTCTTGGTGTAGTCATAGAAGAAAATATCGGGAAACTCCTGCGGTATCCCATGCTTCTCCCACGGTATGTCCGACAGCACATTGAGACGCACTGCCGCCTTGACACCCTGACGCTTGCAAAGCTTGTCGAAGTTGGTCAACTCCTTGCGAAGCTTGTCAAGGAAACCAGCCCTGTCGCTATGCCACCAATCAGTTTTGCGTTGCCTGCCAGCCTTGACGTTTGAGAATACGCCCATGCCTGCCGACTCAAGGCAAGACTTAGCGCAGCCTGCAACGTTCCGATAGGGACAAAGTATGTCATCCGGCATGAGTGATAAACCTGCAAGCCTGTATTCTTGGCTACTCTTATCACTCTTCTTTAGCTTGGCGTTCCCGCCTGTCGTGTCTAGTAGTTTCACCAGCCTTCCTCACCTTTATAATTGAAATTGGTTTTCGATCCGTCGCTGAACGTCACCAGCGTTTGCTCGTCGTACACTTCGTAACTGTCGGGATACTTCTTAAAACATGCAACCTCCGCACCCGCATCAAACTGTTGGACGATGGGTCTATGGTCAACATACTTCCAGCGTATGTGCTGACTGTTTTCCCACTCCCAAAACTTTTTAGCCATTGTCATTTTTTTATCCTCAAATTTTCTAACATTTGTTAGGTTTTAAATGGCAGCCGTCCCACCATTACACGCGGCCACCAACTGCTTAACGGCGTTTTCTAATTCGCGTTTTGGTAGGTAGGACTCAATATCTTGCGCCTGATTCCAATATCTTTCTTCGGTGGCAAGATGTTTTTTTATGCTCGGCGCGATGCACGACTCCCTGATTATTCCTCCGGCGTTATCTTCATAATGCGCGGCGCAATCGACGTTATAATCCACCAATCGCATCGCTATAGCCCAGTTACGAACGGCGGTCTGGTGCGCCGGATTAATCGCGTTAACAGCATTTGCGGCTTTCAAATAGTCCGGTTCATAGGGAAGGTTTATTGTCGCAGATGGGAACATTTTTTATCCTCAAAATTTTCTAACATTTGTTAGGTTTTTTTTTCTAACATTTGTTAGGTTTTTTCTAACACTTACACCGGGCAGCAGAGTATCCGTCCGCTATCTTGGCAAGCTTGTAATGCCTTGGCACTACTCATTAAAGCCCGATGGGATCTAATGGCTAGTGTCTAGCGTAGGCAGTTTAGCGACGTGCCTAGGTCGGGAGGGATTCCCCTTATACGTTCAGTAATGGTGATAGTGAATCCGCAATGGCGTCTTGCTCTTCTGCCGATAGGGCTGATTTTTCCTTAATCGCATTGAGTACCGCTAAAAGCTTCGGAGTCATTTGCGGCTTACCTTGTGAAGCTTCCAAGGCTGCGGCCATTTCCGCCTTTTCCTTTTCTTCCGCCTTGGCTGCTTTCTGGGCTTCCAGCATTGCAGCCTTAGCCGCCAAGTAATCGTCGAAGCTTTCAAGGTCAAAGCCTACACCTTCGACTGCCCATGTAAACTCACTAACACGCTGGGCTAAGCTCCCGCCTTTTTCTTCCGCATACTTATTAAGGCTTTTAAAGCCTAAAGCTTCTGCGAATTCTTTTTTGGTCTGTTTCCATGTCGCCATGTCGCCGCTATTGATAGAAGGCTTTAATACTGCAAAAAGCCTTTCTGCTATTGTTGCGCTCTTTTTGTCGAGCGTGTTGATGGCGGTTGCTATGCTACGAATTTCTTTCTTATCCATTTTGCGATCCCTCACAGTGTTTGCCGTTGGCGGTGTTGCCTTGGCGATGTGAGGAATTTAGTTTAGGGGGCATGATTTTTACAAGGATATTTTGGACTAGGTTATATTCCTATTGGGAATGATTGTAAGTCATTGAAAAGACTAGGGAAAAGCTTGTAAGTATTTTTGAAGTATTTTTAATAAAAGCTTGCAAGGCGTGAAGTTAACACGGGGAAGGAATAGGTACTGTACATCTATACAGTATGTGAAAGGCTTTACCTATTATAGAAAAAAAAGTGTGGACTGGTGAAGGATTGGAAGGGATGGCGAAAGCTTGTAAGGCTTTGAAAGGTTTATGCTTTAAAGTTATAAAGGCTAACCTTCTAAAGCTTTTTAAACGCGCCACAAGATTGTCAAAGCTTGGGAATACTTGGAAGGCTTTTAAGTACTTTTTGGAATATCTAACAATTGTTAGGCTTTTGCGCGTGAAGGCTTCAAAAGCTTGTGAAGGCTTGTAAAGATGGTGAAGCCTTTATGCGCTTGTGCGGATGTGCGCGTATCGCGTGTGCGTGTGCGGGTGGGCAGGAGCCCGTACGGGGGTGGGGGTATATATACACATTCATAAACATTTTGAAAGCTTTTCAAGTTGTCTAACCTTGCCAGTATCTTCACATACTGCGGCTCCCTTTTAAAGCTTTTAAAGTACATATATTGAGATCTATATAATACATACTTACACCCCCGGCGGCTGTTACTATAGTATAGTGTCAGATTTTCAATCTGTCAAGTTTTTTTACTATTTTTTTAAAAAAGACTTGACAAAACCTCAATACAACACTATACTGTCTTGTTATGAATGCTTATTTACCTCAAACAACCAAAGAACGTGAGCTAACAGAAAAGCAACAGAAGTTCTTGGACTGTCTAATCCAAACAGGAGGTGATCCAAAATACGCAGCAGAGTTAGCGGGTTATGCCGAAGGTAGCTATTCTCAAGTAGTTAAATCACTTAAAAATGAAATAATAGAACTGGCCTCTCATATACTTGCTCAATCTGCACCCAAGGCAGCTATGAAGCTTGTACAGGTATTAGATTCAGATGATCCTATGCCTCAAGCTAATGTAAAGCTACAAGCTGCTCAAACGATATTGGATCGCACTGGTTTAGGAAAGCAAGATAGACTAGAGGTTAATGTTGAGTCAGAGGGTGGCGCTTTATTCATACTTCCTGCTAAGACTGTTGTAGAAGGTGAGTATGAAGTTACCCAAGACTAAGCCCCGTACACAGGGTGTTGCTCCATTTGCATACGATGCAGATCCAGAGAGTAAGCTATTTGTACGCAATGATAAAGTCTACAAAGTTCTCAAAGAGGTTGTAGAAGGTATTGTTGATGGTAAGTATAAATCTATCCGTGAAGGTAGATTGTTTATAGAGTCTAAGGGCTACAAGGTATCGGTACAGACTCTCTCTAACCATGTAAAGCAGGAAAGAGAGGATAGAGGAGAATCTCCTAGATACCGTTACAGTAAGAAAGAAAAGGCTAAGATGGCTGCTAGAAGGTCTGTAAAGGACAAGCAGCGTCGTATAGAAGTCCTTGACAAGAAGTTGAAGTCTGCTAAGGCTACACTAAACCAGCAGACAAAGGTACAATCTAAGTTAGATGAGGCTTTAGATGCCTCTACAACTGAAGGTAAAGTCCTAACAGAAGATGAGCTTGATTTGTTAACTCCTAGTACAAAGGAGATAGTAGATGAAAAGATTATCTTTAAACCTAATGATGGGCCGCAGACAGACTTCCTAGCGGCTCCAGAGACGGACGTATTGTATGGTGGCGCAGCAGGGGGTGGTAAGTCCTATGCTATGCTCGTAGATCCCCTCAGATTCGCTCACAGGGCTGCTCACAGGGCGTTGATATTAAGACGCTCCATGCCTGAACTGAGGGAGCTTATAGATAAGTCTAGGGAGTTATACCCCAAGGCTTTTCCGGGATGTAAGTTCAGAGAAGTTGAAAAGATCTGGACATTCCCTAGTGGTGCTAAACTAGAGTTTGGCTTCCTTGAAAGAGATGCGGATGTGTACCGCTATCAGGGACAAGCTTATAGTTGGATTGGTTTTGATGAGATTACTCACCTATCAACAGAGTTTTCTTGGAACTACCTAGCATCAAGACTGCGTACTACAGACCCTGAGATTACGCCGTACATGCGTTGTACAGCTAACCCCGGTGGTGCTGGTGCAACATGGGTAAAGAAGCGTTATGTGAACCCATCAGAGCCTAATGAGAGCTTTACAGGCCATGATGGTTTGACACGACGTTTCATACCAGCCCGCTTAGAAGATAACCCATACCTGTCTACAGATGGTAGGTATGAGCAAATGCTTAAAGCTCTACCAGCGGTACAGCGTAAGCAGCTTCTAGAAGGCAACTGGGATGTTACAGAAGGTGCTGCCTTCACAGAGTTTGATGTAATGGAGCACGTTATAACACCTTTTGAAATCCCAGTAGGTTGGGAAAGGGTAAAAGGAATTGACTATGGCTACGCTTCTGAAAGTGCTTGTGTTTGGGGTACTGTTGATCCATCTGATGGCACACTGATTATATACAGAGAGTTATATCGTAAAGGACTAACAGGTGTTGATTTAGCTCAGATGATTACTAATATGGAGCTAACAGACCCCTACTCTGTGCCGGGAGTACTTGATACAGCGGCATGGAACAGAACAGGTACTACAGGCCCTACAGTTGGAGAGACACTTCAACGAGCAGGGCATAAGCTGCGTAGAGCAGATAAAAATAGAATACAAGGTAAGATACAAATCCACGAATACTTGAGAGTGCAACCAAGTGGCAGACCTAAGATACAGATATTTAATAGCTGTCCTAACTTGATACGTGAACTTCAAAGTCTTCCTCTGGATAAAACTAACCCAGAAGATGTTAATACAAATGCACCTGACCACGCTTATGACGCGCTACGCTACTTAATTATGTCAAGACCTAAAGTCAATGACATCTTTAGTCAGTTTAGAAACATGAGAATGGAACAGGCATATACACCCGTTGATTCGGAGTTTGGATACTAATGGCAGAAAATACTTTAACAGCGAACGGGATTTACTTTGGAGACGTTGAAGGCGAAGATGGCCTTGAGCTAACCCTAGAAGAAAATCTACGCAACAACCTAGTAGGTCTTATTACTGACCGCTATGTTTCTGCTAAGTCCTCACGCGATCTAGATGAGCAGCGTTGGCTTACAGCGTATCATAACTATCGTGGTTTATACGGCAAGAATGTACGCTTTAGAGAGTCTGAGAAGTCCCGTATCTTTGTTAAGGTTACTAAGACTAAAGTACTTGCAGCCTTTGGACAACTTGTAGATGTTGTGTTTGGCGCTAATAAGTTTCCTATTGGTATTAGTGAAACTAAAATGCCTGAAGGTATTTCTCAGTATTCACACGTAGCTTCTCCGGGAATTGAAACTTCTCAAGGACAAGCTCCTGATGCAGAAGAAACTATAGATAGTCCTTTTGACGTAGGTTACGAAGGAGATGGTCGGGTATTAAAGCCCGGAGCCACTTTTGCTACAGGTAAGTTTGAAGATATTAAACTTGACAAAAAAGCAGAAGAAAAAGAAATGCTTGTTGAAGGCCCTTCACCAGACCCACAAGTACTTGAAATAAGTCCTGCACAGAAAGCTGCACGACGCATGGAAAAACTTATACACGATCAGATAGAGGAGTCTAACGGCGCTAGTGAGATTAGGAACGCATTATTTGAATCAGCTTTATTCGGCACCGGAATCGTTAAAGGGCCGTTCAATTTTAACAAGACCCTCCACCGATGGGATGAAGGAGAGGACGGTGATAGAGTTTACTCTCCTGTTGATGTTAGGGTGCCTCGCTTGGAGTTTGTCAGCATCTGGGACTTTTTCCCAGACCCCAACGCAACAAATGTTGACGAATCAGAGTATGTATTCCACCGCCATAGAATGAACCGTACACAGCTTCGTAGTCTTGGTAAGATGCCTTACTTTGACAAAGAAGCTATTCGTACTTGTCTCCAGATGGGGCCTAACTACGTAGAAGAAGATTACGAGCACGAGTTAAAAGATGACAATCGTAATGATGAGTATGGTGCGTCTCAGTATGAAGTACTAGAGTACTGGGGTGTTATGGATGCAGAGTACTGCCGTCAGGTAGGTATGGAGATTCCTGATGAAGTAGATGACTTAGATGAAGTACAGATCAACGCTTGGGTCTGTAATGGTCAAATGCTTCGCAGTGTTGTAAATCCTTTTACACCTTTCCGTATTCCTTATCATGCGTTCAGCTACGAAAAGAACCCTTACAGCTTCTTTGGTATTGGTGTAGCAGAGAACATGGATGATAGTCAAAAGATTATGAATGGTCATGCACGTATGGCTATTGATAATCTAGCTCTATCAGGCTCTGTAATCTTTGATGTAGATGAGACTGCCCTTGTAGGTGGTCAAAGCATGGAGATTTATCCCGGTAAAGTATTTAGGCGACAAGCTGGTGTACCCGGAACAGCTATTAATGGCTTAAAGTTTCCTAATACTACTATAGAAAATATGCAAATGTTCGACAAGTTCCGACAGCTTGCAGACGAACAAACAGGTATTCCTTCTTATAGTCATGGTCAAACAGGCGTACAAAGCATGACACGTACCGCATCAGGTATGTCTATGTTGCTTGGCGCAGCCTCATTGAACATTAAGACTGTTATTAAGAATCTTGATGACTTCCTGTTGAAGCCTATGGGTGAAGCATACTTTCAATGGAACATGCAGTTTTCAGACTATAAGCTTGGTATTGACGGTGATTTAGAAGTTAAGGCTACAGGCACAAACAGCTTGATGCAAAAGGAAGTACGCTCTCAAAGGCTTACAATGTTCCTTCAGACCGCAGCTAACCCTGCCGTAGCTCCGTTTATTAAGATGAACAAGCTTATTAGTGAACTGGCGTACAGCTTAGATCTAGACCCAGATGAACTGATGAATGACCCTGAAGAAGCTGCAATGATGGCTCAGATTATAGGAATGCAAAATAATGTTGGACAAAGCCCTAGCCCGGAAGCTGGCCCCGATGGTCAAGGACAAGCACCAATGGGAGGCCCTGAAGGAGTACCTCAACAGCCTCAAGACCTTGGAGCTACAGGTACTGGTGGCGGCAACATCGGAACTGGAATTGTTCCGCAGTCAGGGGAAGATGAGTTCTCTGGCTAGGCTAGAAACTTTACCTGAGCAAGTAGACGAAGCACTTAATAGGAAAGATTATGAGTAAGAGTATGTTGAATCCTCCAGAGCGTGAAAAGTATGTAGCGGGTGCTGCTGTTAAAAAACTAGCCAAGCCTTTACTTAGCTTGTTTGAAGACTCTAGTGAAAAAGCTGTAAAGTCTAAAATGAATGCTGTACACGATGCTGTAGAAGAAGCAGTAAAAGTTCGTGATACTACCAAAATGAAAAAAGCAGATATTTTTAGGATGGTTGCTAAAGATCAAGATGTAACTGTACAAGATGTAAAAAACATTGAAAAAGTTTTTGCTCATAAAGCAGGTGGTGGTGGTAAAGAAAATTTACTTGGAGAAATAGGGCAGACTATTAAAGCTAAGTATAAAAATCCTACTGAACTTCAAAAAATAGCAGAAGATTTGGGAGGAGGCTCAACTACTAAAGAGGCTAGGAAATCTAAATTTGATGCAGTTGCAACAACAGCAGGATTAGGTTTTCTTGGATCGGGCGCGAGTTATTTTGCAGGAAAATTATCAGCTTCACAAGAAGCTAAAATAAAAGAAAACAAAACTTCTACAGTTACTGACATTACTTCAGGAACAATGGATTCTGCTTTTTCAAAGGCTTCTAAGAACCCAACTAAATATGTATTTATGAAAGCAGGACAGCCTCATTTTAAATACAAAGGTAAAGATGTTCCTTTTGCACTAGCAACTGAAGAAGACGATGTTGTTCTAGACATGACACCCCGCAGTAAAAAAGCTCAAGGTGGTTATGACGCTGTAAAAGGCTATAAAGATATGTACAACATGTTTGAACGTAATCTTGCAGCAGCAGAGAGTGCAGAGCAGCGGAGAGTTATTGAAGAAAACTTTTTGAAAGATACTCTTAATGTAAGTGACACTACGAAGATAGCTGCTTTAAAAGAAATGGAAAAGGAGCGAATGGCTCGTGAAGGCATGGATAAAGGCGGCTTACCAGATCTTACAGGCGATGGAAAGATTACTCAGGCAGATGTCTTGAAAGGACGTGGAGTATTTAACGAAGGTGGCTCTATGATGATGCCTCCTGAAGGTATGCCAGTAGATACCTATCCTAACATACCAGAAGATGAAATGGATGAAGCACTGGCTTCACAGCTTCCAGACGATGAAATGGAAGAAGATTATATTAGTTACGTCATGGATGAATCCCTTGACGATGATGAACAAGATTACCTAGCAGGTGTATTACAAAATGATCCAAGACTATCAGATATCTTAGACAAAGTAATCACAGTTGCTAGTGAGTTTTCGGGTGCTGGAGAAGTCGAAGGCCCCGGGACTGGTGTATCAGATTCTATCCCCGCTCGTTTGAGTGACGGAGAGTTTGTATTTACCAGAAAAGCAACCGACCAGATTGGTGCGGATCAGCTTCAAACAATGATGGACGATGCTGAACGTGCTTATGATGGCGGTTATCAAATGAAGGCTATTGGTGGTTATATGCAAGAAGACCCTGAAGAGCAATCTTCACCCCTCAGCAAAACTGATGAGGAAATCAAGAAGCTCATGATGGGTGCAAATAAGATGCCTAGTCTTCGATAATTTTTACGGCTACCTTGGTAAGACAAGCCCCATAAACTCGACGGAGTTAATATGGCTACCTTGCAAGACACAAGCCCCGTGAAGGAGATTGAGAATGTCAGAAGTACAAGAAGAAGTTAGTAATCCATACAATGCTCGTAAGCCTTGGCACGAAGCTGATAAGCCCAGTGGAGGCAGTGCAGATGGATTATTTTTTGAGCCACAACAGGCTACCCTTGAAGAAGAGGCCCCTGAAGAAGAAGCTCAACCCCGAAAGAGGACTAACTATAAGAAACGATACGATGATCTAAAGAAACATTATGATCAGAAACTTGGAGAGTTTAAACAAAAGGAACAAGAACTCCTTGCGATGGCTCAACAAGCACAACCCCGCTATGAACCGCCTAAGTCTGAAGAAGAGTTAGAAAGTTTTAAAGAGGAGTATCCTGATCTGTATAACACTGTTGAATCTGTAGCACATATGCAGAGTCAACGGCAGGTAGCAGAACTTGAAGCGCAACTACAGGCTATGCGGCAACGTGAGTCTGAAGTGTTACGTAGAGAGGCTGAAACCACACTGCAACAGCGCCATCCAGACTTTGAGGATATCAGAGGGGATGAGCAGTTTCATGCGTGGGCTAAGGAGCAACCTGAGCAGATTCAAGATTGGGTTTATAATAACCCTGATAATGTTGCTTTAGCTTCAAAAGCTATTGATCTTTACAAATTGGAAACTGGTGTTACTCAAAAACAACAGCCCAGAAAGAAACCTCAAGGTTCGGCAGCAGATATGGTATCAACTAAAACAACTAACGTAGATGCTGGTCAACCTAAGATCTGGACTGAACGGGAAATCGCTGCTATGTCCCTAGATCAGTTTGATAAATATGAAGAAGATATTAAGCAAGCAATGATGGAGGGTCGCGTAGTAGCATAATTAATTGTGTTATTAGGAGAATATTAACATGGCTTATAATGTAAGTGACCAATTCTTTGAACCGTCTACAGATACCAATGCTAACTTTGGTAACTCTGTAGCAGGACAAACCAACTCGTTCTTCCTGCCTAAAGTTTACTCTAAGCAGGTACTGAACTTTTTCCGTAAGGCTTCTGTGATTGAAGGTATTACGAACACTGACTATGCTGGTGAAATCGCAGCATTCGGTGATAGTGTACGAATCATCAAAGAGCCTGAAATTACTGTTTATCAGTATGAGCGTGGTCAAGATGTGACCGCTACTAAGTTGACTGACCAAGAAGTAACTCTGGTTGTTGACACGGCTAACGCATTTAAGTTTATCGTAGATGACATTGAAACTAACATGTCTCACGTTAACTTCCGTGACGTTGCTACGTCTTCAGCAGCTTACTCTTTGCGTGATGCTTTTGACCAAGGTGTACTGGCTTCTATGTTTGCTGGTGTGTCTGCTTCTAGCCCTGACCATATCCTTGGTACAGACGCTACTGCTGACCTTGCTGCTGGAACCTTTGACGGTACTGGTAACCTAGACCTTGGTTTTGCTTCAGGTGAGCACGATCCTCTGGATATCATGGCACGTATGGCACGTTTGCTAGACGAGCAGAACATTCCAGAAGAAGGACGATGGTTCGTAGCTTCACCACAGTTCTACGAAGTACTGTCTCAGTCTAGCTCTAAGCTGTTGAACGTAGACTTCAACGCTGGTCAAGGCTCCATCCGTAATGGTTTGGTAAGCTCTGGCAAGCTGCGTGGTTTTGATATGTACAAGTCAAACAACATTCCTGCGGTAACTAATGCTGCTGGTCAATGTCTGGCTGGTCACATGTCTTCTACGGCAACGGCTCAAACGATCACCAGCACTGAAGTCATCCGTGACCCAGATAGCTTTGGTGACATTGTACGTGGTCTACACGTTTACGGTGCTAAGGTACTGCGACCAGAAGCTCTGGTTTCAGCCTTCTACGGTATCGACTAGACCTTTTAGGTGGGGGCTGCTTCGGTGGCCCCTTTCCTTTTTTTACTGGAGATTATAATGCCCCAACTTGGATCTGATGCGAAGCCATTAATGATGAGACAAACTATTGCTGGTAAAGGCAGTAGAATCCGCAAAGGAACTAATTACGCACGTTACAAAGATAACTTTGATAAAATTTTTAATAAAGACTCTGACCCTGAATGTTCTACAGAGTTTGAAGGCGCTAGAGCAATTAGTAAAACTTTTTCAATGGAGCAAGATTGATGATGTACGGTAAAGATAAAAAGAAAGGAATGATGTACGGCAGTATGGTACGCAAAGGTAAGATGGGCGGTGGACGCTCTATGTACGGTAGTGGCGGATATGCTTCTGTTCAGGATATGGAAAGAATGTGCGGTAGTAAAACCGTAACGCAGAAAGTAAAATGAAAGTAGCTGCTCCTAAAGGTTATCACTGGATGAAGTCTGGAAAGACTTTTAAGCTTATGAAAGATCCTAAAGACGGTTATAAGCCTCATAAGGGTGCAAGTAAATCAGCAACCTTTGAGGTTCAAAAGGCGCATAAATAATGGCAGCAACATATCTAGATTTAGCAAATGAACTCCTACGGGAGATGAATGAAGTAGAGCTTACAAGTTCTAGCTTTGCTTCTGCTGTGGGTATTCAACAACATGTTAAAGACTCTATTAACAGAGCTTATCTAGATATTGTTAATGAAGAACCTCAGTGGCCTTTCCTTGCTGCTAATTTAAGTGGTGAGACAGATCCTATGTACGGTAATGTATACGTAGAAACTGTAGCAGGACAACGCTGGTATAATTTAAAGCCTGCTAGTTCTTCTTTAACTACTGACTACGGCTACATTGATTGGGACAACTTTTATTTGACTACAGTAGGCGTAGCAGGCGAATCAGTACCATATACTGCACGTAACTTACGTTTTACTACAACAGAAGCTTGGAAAGACTATAGACGTATTCCAGAAAACTTAGACGATGCAGATACTCAGCAATACGGCGTACCTGATCGTGTAATTAAAAGTCCTGACAATCGTAAGTTTGGCCTTAGCTCTATTCCAGATAAAGTATATCGTATCTGGTTTTACGCTTATGTATTACCTACAGAGCTTGTAGCCTTTGGTGATGAAACAGTTTTCCCAAATACTTACAAGCCTGTATTGCTTAATAGAGCTAGATATTATATCTATCAGTTTAAAGAAAGCCCACAGTTTTCTGCTTTTGCTCTTGAAGACTACAAGCGTGGCTTACGTTTAATGAAACTTAATTTGATGAATCCTAATCCCGGTGAGTTTAAAGATGACCGTATGAGGTTTGTATAATGTCTCAGCCGTTTGGTTTATCAACTAAAGGCGGTCTATTTACTAGCCTTAACCAGCTTGAGATGCTGGGACAGCCGGGAGTTGCTTCTAAGCTTACAAACTTTGAAGTAGACACAGATGGCGGCTATCGTCGTATTAATGGCTTTACTATCTTTGGAGGCGGTTCAGCGGTACGTCCTAATGGTGCTAACAAAGTACTAGGGATTAGAGGGTATGCTGATGGTGTAATAGTTTGTTCAGGCACTGGGATTTTCTTTAGTCAAGACGGAACCTCATGGATTTCTATATCTAAGCAAAGTGTTCATAGCAGTGGTGATAACTACACAACTTTTACAGGCCGTTCAGACTTAGCTCGCACTGGTCAAAAACAAACTAACTTTTCATTCTTTGAAGGTTTGTCAGACTACGGTGAGATACTTATATGTGACGGCGTTAACAAGCCTTACTTTTTCAGGATGGAAGGTACTGGTAATTTAAATACACGTACTTTTTTTGCTGGTGAAGTAACTGTAAGTGGTACTGTTGCTCCAGCAGTAGGTACTATTCATGATAAGCACTTTGTAGTTGCTGGTGCAGGCGCTGCATCTAATACAATTTACTACAGCCATACAAATGATCCTGATAACTTTACAGGAACTGGATCAGGCTCTATTGTACTTGAAGACCAAGTAGTGGGCCTAGCTAGTTTCCGTAGTGATCTTATTATCTTTTGTAAGAATAGTATTTTTAAACTTCTTAACATTAATGATTCTAATGCTATTACAGTACAACCAGTAACAAAGAATGTAGGTTGTATGGATGCACAGAGCATTCAGGAAATTGCAGGTGACTTGTTATTCTTGAGTCCTGACGGACTTAGAACCATTGCAGGTACAGTACGGATTGGTGACGTTGAGTTAGGAACTGTAAGTAGACCTATTCAGCCTACAATTAAAAGTATTGCAGCCAATATTGATAATTTAGATCTTACAAGTGCTGTACTTAGAAGTAAATCACAATACAGATTATTTTATAACACAGACGGTACAGCTAATGCTGCCGCTAAAGGTGTTATTGCTACATTAACAAATGAAGGTTTCCAGTATTCAGAAACTGAAGGTATCAAAGCTACTGCTTTAACATCAGATCTAGATGTAGATGGTATTGAGCAAACGTGGCATGGAGATAGCGATGGCTATATCTATAATCATGATGACGGTATTTCTTTTGATTATGGTGGTAGCCCTGCTGACATTAGAGCGTCTTATCAGACACCTAATTTAGACTTTGGTGATGTAGGTACTAAAAAGACTTTACGTTATGTACGGTTGTCTATAAGTCCTGAAGGGGCTGTTCAGCCTACATTACGTGTACGTTATGATTATGAAGATCCTTTAATTTCACAACCTTTAGATTATATATTAGATAGTATTCCTTTGCCTAGTATTCTTGGGTCAGGCATATTTGGAGCCAATGTATTTGGTGCTCCAGCAGATCCTCTAGTACGCCAAACAGTTCAAGGCAGTGGGCATACTGTAAGTTTTATTGTAACAAGTTCAGATCAAAAATCGCCATATACAGTGAATGGTCTTTATATAGACTACACTCCATCAGGAAGGAGATAATAGATGGCTCAGAGCTATACCAGACAAAGTACATTCGCTGATGGAGATACTATATCAGCATCGTTATTTAATAACGAATATAACCAATTAGTAAACTCTTTTGCTTACTCTTCTAGCAGTGCAGTAAGCACAGGCCACAGACACGATGGTACTGCTGGTCAGGGTGGTAATATTTTTAAAATTGGTGATCTTGATTTTCTTAACAAGATTGAAGTAGACGGAACAAACAATCGTCTTGGTTTTTATGTAGAAGTTTCTAGTGCTGCTGTAGAGCAGATTCGTATTCAAGATGGTGCTATTGTACCTGTAACAAACAATGATATTGATTTAGGCACATCTTCTTTAGAGTTTAAAGATTTATTTTTAAACGGTACAGCACATGTAGATACTTTAGATGTAGATGTAAATGCTACAGTTGCAGGTACTTTAGGTGTCACAGGCGCTACAACGCTTTCTAATAATCTAAGTGTAGGTGGTAATCTTACAGTAACTGGCAATGCAACCATTGCAGGTAACTTAACTTTTGGTGATGCTGCTACAGATACAGTATCTTTTAGTGCTGATGTAGCTTCTGACTTGCTTCCTAGTGCTGATAATACTCATGACTTAGGTGCTACAGGGGCTGAGTGGAAAGACTTATACATTAATGGTACTGCTAATCTTGACAGCCTTGTATTAAACAGTGGTACTACAGTAACCTCTATTCTTGATGAAGATGATTTAACTTCTAATAGTAATACGTCTTTAGCTACGCAGCAGTCTATTAAGGCTTATGTAGATGCTCAAGTAACTGCACAGGACTTAGACTTCAGTGCAGACTCTGGTGGTGCTTTAAGCATTGACCTTGACAGCGAAGCTATGACCTTTACAGGCGGTACAGGTATTAATACGTCTGGTTCAGGTAATACAGTAACTTTTGCAATTGACAGCACTGTAGCTACGCTTGCAGGTGGTGAAACTTTTACTAACAAGACTTTAACAAATCCAGATATTAATGGAGGCACTGTAGATGGTGCTAATATTACTGTAGGATCTGGTAATGCTTTAGATGTTTCAGGAGGTACTCTTACACTTGCAGATAATCAAATATCTGGTGATAAAGTAGAGGGTGGTACAATTGATGCTGTTGCCATTACAAACTTAACTTTTGGAAGTCTTAACGATGGTTCAATCAATGTAACTGCATTCGTAGATGAAGATACTATGTCTTCTAATAGTGCAACACTTGTACCTACTCAACAGTCTGTTAAAGCTTATGTAGACTCTCAAGTTACTGGTTCTATCGTAACAAGAGATTATGGTAGTGCTTCAAGCCCTGTAGTGTTTACAGTTACAGTAGCTTCAAAAACTTCAGCACATCCTTATAACGGTGACGGTTCTAGCAGCGCATATTTTTTAAATGGTGAAGAGTCTCCAGCATTATCTTTACTGGGTGTAGACAGCGTTACAAGTTCTAGTGAATATTACTATAAGTTTGATCAATCTAATTCTTCAAACAGTGGACATCCATTACGTTTTTATTATGACGCAGCTAAGACTTCGGCGTACACAACAGGCGTAACAACTTCAGGAACTCCCGGAAGTGCCGGTGCTCATACTACAATAGCTGTAACGTCTGATACGCCTAATATTTTATATTATCAGTCTAGCTCACATGATTATATGGGTAATCACGCTACAGCAATTACTACTACAATGGGTACGACAGGAGCTTTAAAACTCCCTGTTGGTACTACAGCACAGCGTCCTACAGCTTCAGCAGGACAGTTTAGATATAACAGTACAACTGGAAAGTTTGAAGGTTACACTACTTCTTGGGGAGACATTGGAGGCGGTGAGGCTCAGTTCACGCTAGACACCATGACAGGCGATGGAAGCGACACAACGCTCACCATGTCTGTTACACCTGCTTCTGAAAACTCTATTCAAGTTTATTTTGATGGTGTATATCAGCATAAAGATACATTTAGCTTTAGCGGAACTACACTTACTTTTAGCACTGCTCCAGCTTCAGGCGTTGCTGTTGAAGTTATTATTATTTCTACTGTTGCTGCTTCAACAACTCCGGGCGATGGTACGGTTACTACAGCTAAATTAGCAGGCGATGCAGTTACACAAGCTAAAATTGCAAACGATGCTGTTGGTGCAGATCAATTAGCAGCGAGTGCAGTAGTTACAGCTTCTATAGTAGATGACAATGTAACTCAGGCTAAAATTGCAAACGATGCTGTAGGTGCTGACCAGTTAGCTGCAAGTGCAGTAGTTACAGCTTCTATTGTTGATGATGCCGTGACAGCAGATAAACTTGCCTCTAGTGCAGTTGTAACAGCTTCTATAGTAAATGATGCTGTAACAGCAGCTAAGATAGCTTCTGAGCCTGTGACAGTTGGTATAACGTCAGTAGTTACTAGTGCAAGCATAACAGCTACGGTAAACACACATGTATATGTGGATACTGCTGGAAGAACCATTACATTACCTGCGTCCCCTACAATTGGTCAAAGAGTTTTGATCACAGTTGGAAACTTTACAGACACAGTAGTTGGACGTAACGGAAGTAACATTATGTCTAGTGGTACTGATATGACACTAGATAAAGAATATCTTTCAATTCAATTTATTTATACAAACTCTACAGTAGGATGGGCAATGTCATGAGCAACTTTACAGATTTTATTAGCGGCGGTAGCGCATCACAGATAGATGAAGTTGTTATATTAAACAACAGTGCCAATGTTGTTACGTTGGCTGACGGCAGAGTGTACTTAAAGGCTGGTGTTTTTGAGGATGATTTATCCGTTTACCCAGATGCCACCAGCACTTTTTTTTCTTCTGAACAATTTCCAACAACAGGTGAAACAGACCCCCAAGGAATTACGTGGGACGGCACTTCCTTGTGGATGGTTGGAAATAGTACTGACACAGTTCGTCAGTACAACACAACAGGGGTGGAACAAAGTAACTTTTCAATAGCCAGCGAAGTGACTAACCCCACCGGTATAACTTGGGACGGAAGCTACCTTTGGGTTACTGGAGATACTGGAAACGATGTAACCAAGTGGAGTACAGGCGGCGTTTATCAAAACGTATCTTTTTCTGTAGCGAGTGAAGACGGAACCCCCGAAGGAATTACTTGGGACGGAACTCATTTCTGGGTTATTGGCGGCGCTACTGACGCAGTTTATAAATACAACTCATCAGGGGTTTATCAAAACGTAAGTTTTAGTGTAGCTAGTCAAATCACAACCCCCACAGGAATTACGTGGGACGGGACTTATTTTTGGACCACCGACAGCGGCACTGACAAAGTTTATAAATACAACTCATCAGGGGTTTATCAAGGATTTAATTTTACTACGCGGCCGAACTCCACCGCTCCACAGGATATAACTTGGGACGGAACTAATTTCTGGATTGTTGATGGTGCTGGTACTGATGAAGTACTCAAGTATCCACCCGGTGTTGGTATTCATGAAATTACATCAAGCCAAGCAGACAACGGTGTAGATCTAAATGGAACTGTTTATGTGAGGGTTAAATAATGGCGTTAATAATAGTAGAAGATAATATTTCAGTTGAGACAAAAGCTCGCAGATGGCGTGACGCTGAACTAAAGCGAACAGACATAGCCGCTACAGTTTCTGATTACCCTAACGCTTCAGCGGTATTAACTTACAGGCAGGCACTACGTGATTGGCCCAGCACGTCAGACTTTCCAGCTACTCGCCCAGAACTAGGAGCGTAAAATGGCTATAACAAAAATTAAAGCTACTGGTATTGCTGACGATGCAGTAACTTCTGCTGCTATAGCTGACAATGCCATTACAGCTTCTGCAATCGCTGATGGTGCTATCACATCTACAAAACTTGCAGCGGGTGCTGGTGCGGGCGGAGTCTACGGAAGTTCTTCAAGCCCCGTAATATTTACAGTTACAGTAGCTTCTAAAACTTCAGCCCATCCATATAATGGAGACGGAAGTAGCTCAGGTTATTTCCTAAATGGTATTGAGTCTCCTGCTATTAATTTACACGGTGCTGATAGTGTCACAGCTAACACTGAATATTTTTATCGTTTTGATCAAGCAGACGGGTCAAACAGTGGGCATCCTTTGTTGTTTTACATGGATGCTGCTAAAACAACAGCTTACACTACAGGCGTAACGACCACTGGTACTCCGGGAAGTGCAGGAGCTTATACACAGATAGCAGTAGATAGAGAAACGCCTAGCGTTCTTTACTATCAGTGTTCAAGCCATGCTTATATGGGTAATCATGCCTATAACGCAGCTTCTACCAACTTAAACGGTCTTAAAATGCCAACGGCTGATGGTACAGCAGGTCAAAGCTTAACCACTAATGGTAGCGGAACACTAGCCTTTGCAACAATTGGCGGCGCGTATAATGACTTTGCTATCAAAACAGGAAACTATACTGCTGTTAGTAAAGACCAACTCATTGTCAACTCAAGCAGTGCAGTAACAATCACACTACCCGCTAGTCCTAGTGCTGGTGATGTAGTATTCATTAAGAACGCTGGAACCGGCACAGTCACTGTAGCTCGTAACGGCTCAAACATAAATTCAACGGCAGACGATGGAGAGATTGCAGCAGATGCTGGAGCTTCTCTGGTTTATGTTGATTCAACTATTGGATGGAAGGAGCTTTAAATGGCTATTAAATTAGGTGGTGGTGGAGATGCAGCACCAATACCCACAGCGCAGTTTGTTATAAATGAGTCAAAGACTTTTACAGTGCCAAAAACAGGCAGGATTAAAGTCATCATTACTGGCGGGGGTGGACAAGGAGCGTTCCTTCATAACACATCTACAACTCTTAGAGATAATCAAGGAGACGCTACTGGCGGTGGTGCTGGTGGTTACAGTGAGAAAACTTTTAATGTAACAGCAGGAGAAACCTTCACGGTCACTATTGGCTCTGGAGGTGCTACTACCCTTTCAATGAATAGCATTAATTCCAACAGAGTAGGCAATAACGGAGGTAACTCTAGCTTCGTTACTTTTTCCGCAGCGGAGTCTGTAAACATGGTCGCTAACGGTGGCGGCGGTGGGCAGTTTAGCGCATCTACTTCTAGTGCTGTTACTACTGCTGGGGGAACAGGCGGTACTGCTAGTGGGGGAGATTTTAACTACACGGGCGGCGCTGGCGGATCTATCTCAAGAGTAGCCGATTGCCCAAATAATGCTGTAACAACAGGAGGCGGGGCTGTTGCCCTTTACGGTACAGCCTATCGTGGCGGTAACGTGACCATCACAGGCGCTCTTGGAACTTCTCACAAAGGTATGGGTACTGGAGGTGCAGGTATTGGGGGTCAAGGGGGTGATATTATTGAAACTGGAGGTGGGTATTCCGTGATACACCGTAGCACGGGCGGTAGCGCGTCACGAAGCGGCTTTTCAGATTCAACTAATGGTGCTAATTGGGATGGAAATACGCTCTTAACTGCAGGATCGCCATTTGAAGACCCCACAATAAGCGTTATTGACGCTCAAGGTTACGGCGGGTACTCCAGATATGCGTATAACGCCTCTGTTTTCGCTGGTACGGGTTCATATGGCGGTGGTGGGGGTGCCGCGATAGGAAGACTAACACAATCCCATGCTTTTGAGGGTGGCGGCGCAGGAGGTTTTGCAGGTAGCGGCTCCTTAAATATGTCTGGTGGTTACTACAGCGGCAATGCGTATATAGGCACTAGGGCCGGTGGAAATGGCGGCGGTGGTTCAGGTGCTTTTAGCAGTTCGTTTAGCACATCGACATCTGCCACTAACCGTAATTGGGGTCCAGGTGGTGATGGCCTTTGCATTATTATGTTTGTTTAACGGAGGCTCCAATGGCTATCTATATTATAAAGAATGAAAGCAACGAAGAGATTAACCGCATTGTAGCTGCCCAAGAGTTTGTTGAGGCAAACCATGCTGGTAGATACGAAGAGGTTATTCCTGCTACCGACCCTGTGCCAGAAGAAGATGCTGCAAGGTTGTGGCGTAATGAAGAGCTAGAGGCTACAGACTTCATCGTACCTCTGTCCGACCATCCGCAACGAGCAGCATACATGACGTACAGAACTGCACTACGGGATTGGCCTAGCACAGAAGACTTTCCAGACACTCGTCCAATTTTAGGATCTTAACAGTAGACAACCTTCAGAAAATATGCTATAATCTTTTAAGGAGTTAAAGATGGATTTAATTAATATTGTTACAACAATTGTTACTGTAGCTTCTATTATTGCTGCTTTAAAACCTATTCCTAATAATAATAAATGGGTTGAAAAGTTTTACAAACTTACAGACTTGTTAGCCATTAATGTTGGTAAAGCAAAGCAGTAGGTGAAAGTAGTTATGGCAGTAAAAACTGAGATGGAAATAGCTCTAGAGGCTTTAGAAAAGATTGCTCAACATGAGAAAGAATGTGGAGAGCGTTGGGGAGAAGCCACAGTTGAGTTAAAACAGTTAAGGGAGTTAGCCACATCTCATGCTGCACGGTGGGAAAGACTTGCATGGCTTGTTGTTTCTGTTGTTTTTGCAGGAGCTACTTCTGTTATTTTTGCACACTTAGGATAAACAATGAGTAATAAAAGATCTAATAGAAATAATAAAAAAGTTTTAAAGGCTTTAAAAAATAAAAGGCTACAAGCGCATGCAGGGCAGCATGTAAGAGTAAGGGGAAGATACTCTCCACACAATCCCAACTCAGAGTTACATTCTTTTGAGCCTGAAAGTGGTCAAGATGGGACTGGAATAGATCCTGTAGAAACAGTATCAAGTAATACAACAACTTCATATCCTTCGGGGGAAGGCGGTGGTTCTGTGGAATCTACACAAGATACTATAACTACGTATACTCCGGGAACTTCAGGAAGTCTTCCTACTACTTCAACAACCTTGGGGCCACCTAGGGTTGAAGCAAAACCTGCTGCAAAGTTCGAGATAGATGAAGTAGAGACTGAAGATGTTTCTTTAGAAGGCACTCAGTTAGAGCCTGCTGAACAAATAGGCGCGCAAACAGCAGTGGGTGCATCTACAGTAAAACCCCCACCTACCGTGAAAGGTGCCTTTGCACAATCAGCTAAACAGGGCGTTACACCAACCGCTATTACACCTGCCAAAATAGAAGATGTAGCTCTTGTAGGTGCTGATGCATTAGACCCTACAACGGCAGCACAAGGCACTCTAAGCCCCGGAGCTATTGCCAGTGCTGAAGGCCCTACGCTTACTGAAAGGGCTGTAGCGGCTGAAAGAGATACTACACAAGAGCAAGCAGCTTTAGCAGAAGAACAAGATTTTACTGTTTCAGGTAATGCTTTTGTAGATAAAGTAACAGGACAAACTGTAACTGTATCGCCTACTCCTGAAGCAGAAGCTAAAGAACGTGAAGCTATTACAGGTAAACCTGCTGATGATGGGCAAGCAGCACAAATTATAGATACTGTAGGATTTCAAGTTGCACAAAGACGTACAGTAACTGGTACGGCTGCAAAAGGTGCCGCAGCAGAAATGCTTGCAGAAGTAGGAGAGTTACCTCCTGATATTACAGCAGCCATTGTAGAAGATCCAGCAACTATTGAAGCACAGATTGACGATCAACCTGTGGAAGTACGCGCAGCTATTGCAGCGTTACCTACAGAAGCTCTTGTATCTTCTCAAATGGAAACACTATTAGCTGGTATGGAGGACGGTAAAACTCCTGCGTGGGCTAGACCAGCAGTAGCAGCTATTGAGCAAAATCTTGCTAAGAGGGGCCTCTCAGCCTCTACAGTAGCCCGTGACTCACTCTTTAATGCAATTATACAAAGTGCCTTACCAATGGCTCAAAGCAACGCACAGGCCCTCCAGCAGCGTGCAGCGCAGAACCTTTCTAATGAGCAGCAAGCCAATCTCACGCAGTCTACACAAGACATGCAAAGACGTATGGCTAACTTAGCTAATAGGCAAACAGCAGAATCTCAAACGGCTGCAAATGCTCAACAGATGGCAACCCTTCAAAGTCAGTTCACTCAACAAGCTGTGCTTACTACAGCTGAACAGCAGCAGCAAAGCCGTGTACAAAACTTACAAAATCAACAACAGGCTGCTGTATTACGCTCTCAAAATCAACAAGCTATAAATGCTCAAGAGCTTGGCAATGCTCAACAAATGGAATTAGCTAATCTTCAAATAGAAGATTCTACTGCTCGTGAAAATATGACTGCTTACAATCAAAAGCGTCTTGTAGATATGCAAATAAGTGCTGATTTTCTTTCAAAGAATGCAGCGTTTAAACAGCAGATGGAACTAGCTAATCTTTCTAATGAGCAGCAGATGGAGCTTGCTAATCTTTCTGCTTTAAACCAAGCAGATGCACAAAGTCTTAGTGCAGAGCAACAAACTGAGTTGGCTAATCTTAATGCACGTATGCAGACTAATTTAACTCAGGCAAAAATTGCTGAGAGCATGGGGGTAGCTCAATTAAATGTAGATCAGCAACGTGCTGTACAGAATGCTGCTATGATTGCTAATGTAGACTTAACTAAGTTCAGTGCGGCTCAACAGGTTGAACTAGCTAATAGTAAGTTTATGCAGTCTATGACTATGGCAGACTTTAATGCTGAACAACAAACAGCGATGCAAAATGCTACCTTAATGGCTCAGATGGATCTTGCAGCGGCTGATCAGCGTACAAAGCTTGCTATTACTAATGCTCAAAATTTCCTACAGATGGACATGGCGAATCTTAATAATAGACAACAAGCTGCTGTACTTGACCAGCAGTTAAAGCAACAACGTCTTCTTTCTGACCAAGCAGCGACAAATGCTGCAAAGCAGTTTAATGCAGCCTCAGAGAATCAAACTAATCAATTCATGGCTAACTTAGAGGCTAATATGTCTCAGTTTAATGCTTCACAGACAAATGCCATGAGACAGTTTAATGCTACTGAGCTTAGTAAGACAAGCGCCTTGAATGCTCAAAACGCTATAGAAGTCAATAAAGCTAATGCTGCTATCCGTAATCAAGTTGATCAGTTTAATTCTCAAGTAGAGTTTCAACGTGATCAATGGAATGCTGCTAATGCACAAGCTGTTGCACAGTCAAATGTAGAATGGCGTAGAAAGTCCAATACGATTGATAGTGCTGCTATTAATGCTGCTAACCAAGCAAACGCTCAGATGTCTTTTAACCTTAATTCAGCAGAGCAGTCTTTCTTATGGCAGAACTTACGTGATGAGGCTGCTTATATAAGACAGTCTTATGAGAATGATCAACAGCGTAAGACTACTTTGTATGCTACTGCACTTGCTAACGAGCAATCTGCTGATAAAGGTGGAAGTAGTACTAGAACACTTATGGATTTAGCAACTACATTCTTTAAGGAAATATAGGATACTGATATGGGATTTTTTAAGAAAATATTTAAAGGCGTTAAAAAGGTCTTTAAAAAGATTGGTAGTGGTATTAAAAGAGCTTTTAAAAGTATTGGAAAGTTCATGGGTAAGATCGGTGTTGTCGGTCAGATTGCTCTTTCTTTATTGCTACCCGGAATAGGGACAATGATTGGTGGGCTTGCTGGAGGCATGATGGCTTCTGGCAGTGCTCTTGTTAGAGGCGCTGGTACATTTTTGAATGCTGCCGTTAATGTCGGTAGTAAAATGGGAGGCATGGTAAAGACTGTGACTCAAGGTGTTACTAAAGTTATTGGTAATGTTGCAGGCGCTGTGCTTAATAAGATTCCCGGTGCCGACTCTCTTGTAAAAAGTGTAACAGGTCTTGACATAAATAACGCTAGTTTTGGAAATGCTGTAAAAGCCGCCCAAAGCACAGTAACTGACTTTGCTACACAAGGACGTGACTTGTTCTCTATGGATACTTTGACAGACCCTAATAAGTATATTAGCACTGAGACAAGGGCTAAGATAAATAAACTTGATGTTGATCTTCAAAAAGATTTAGACGCTGGTAAAACCATCGGAAGTGATCCATACACCCAAGCTCAAATAGAGGCCGACAGTATTATAGAAAAGCCTTTAGAAACTTCTAAAACTATTGGTGCAGAGGCCGCTGCTCCTAGAGAAAGCTTATTAAGTCCTACACAGCAAAGAGGACTAGATTTTACTAAGGACTTTTCTCCTACTAAAATAGACGGAACTGTAGCTTATAAAGTAGCATCAGGCGAAGTCATGTATGCTCCAGAGGGTATTTTAGAAACTATGCAGCAGCAAGGTTTAGATACTTCTAGCATAAAACAACTAAATTTTGCTGAGTTAGGTATTGAACAAGGTAAAGAAAAAATAAGTTCTTATGTATCTGAAAAGGTAGCAGCCTTACAAGACCCAATGTCCCTTGCAAAAGCAGGCTTTAATACTTATGCACAAACAAGACGTGAAGATGAAATGTTAGCTGCACAGCAGGCTGCTCTTGTAGGCGGTGATGTTATTAATGTAGGACAGTATCAAGATCCTAGTGCTTTCTTAGCCTACCAGACGCAGAATACTGTAGCACCTATAGCTTCTTTTCAACAGCCTGCTAATTATAATGCACCGCTTTCTAGCTGGGGTCAACAGTTTATGTTTGATCCCTTCGCGCAATTACCGATGAGGACAGCATAATGGATGAAGAAACAACTCCAGAACTACAGGAGTATTTTTCTAAGATGGACAGACCTATTCCGGGTCAGTCCTTAACTGAAGATCCTGATACACAACAACCTTATACGGCAGCGCCAGAGTTTACTGTGCCACAAGAAGCTGTAGAGTATCTATTTGATCAGATGACTCAAGAAGATAACTACCTGCCTTTAATGGATAGTATCCTAACAGGTACTACTATTATGGATGCTACTAGGCTCATATTATTCTCAGGCTTTAACGAAGGTAAATGGAATCCCGATCTTATGTTGTTGTTGATTGAGCCTACAGCTTATATGATTATGGGTCTTGCAGAACGTGCAGGTATTGACTACGAAGTTCAAGAAGACGATGAAGAAGATATGTTTGGTGTAGCTGTAGATCGTCCAGAGCTATCAGAACCTTCAGAGCTTTCAGAAGAGACACAAGATGTTATGGGTCGTGTTGAAAGTGCTGAACTTCCTGAAGTACCTACACAGTCTTTGATGGCTCGTCCACCACCACCCCAACCTAGTTTAATGCAGAGGCAGGCGTAATATGGCTATTGAACAATTTGGAGAGTCCCTACTGACTCAAAAGCGTCAGCGTGATGCAGAGCAAGAAAAGAAGCTACGTAAGCGTGAAGACCGTAATGCACTGCTAGGTCTTGCAGGTACTGTAGGTATTGGGCTGTACAGGAAAAACTTAAAAGAAAAGCAACAAAATTTCTTGAACAGCCAGCCTGTTATGGATATGAAGATTAAATATAATCAGGCTCAAAGGATTGCAGACGATACTGAAGCAGAGCGTCAGCGCGTTATGAGTTTTGGCGGTAGTCATGAAGATTACTACTACGATAAAGCTTTTAAAGATATAAAAAGTGAGTATCTTTCTAGGTACTCTGATGATTTAGACCGTGTCGCTTACATTAATGCTGGTAAATATGATGCTGCCATAGCTAAAGATGCTAGAGCTATCTATAAAGAACAATTAGATGCTCAGTTAGCAAGAGAGCAGTGGGCAGACAGATTTAAAGCTCAAGGATCTTTTGAAGACGTTTTAAGTATGTCAAATCAAAGACCTACTAGCGCCTTTGATGGCCTTTTAAACTTCTTACGTGGAAAGTCTGATCAAGAGCTTGACAGCCGTACTATACAGGCAATGCGTCAAAGTTCTTTGGGACGTGTTGCGTTACCCGCTTCGCCTGAAAAGCAGTCTGAAGCTCAGAGACTTGAAGAAGCTTATAGGATTACTAATAACATTATAGAGGCTCAAGATGTTGCCGATCTAGGTGAGCTAGAAAGAGATACTAGAAAGGAGGTTACGTACACAGGAGGTTTTAATTCTACAACAGGTAAGTACGATTATAGAAAACAGATAAAGCAGTTTGATAAGGTCACTGGAGAAGAACTAGAGACTGTTTTGGAAAGAACAGAAACTGCCGACATGAATGATCAGTCGGCTATGGATATAATATCTTTAAAAAATCTTAGAACATCTTATGACCCCCGTGTTAAAAGCACAACTGTTTTTAATGATGCGGGTGTTAAAGAGTTTAATCGTAGACTTAGAAAAGCTAACAATGATACAAATCTTGATACTCTTAAAAAGTATAATAAAGCTATGGATATTTTTTACGATGTAATGCAGGCTGAAACAGATCTTAGTGGAAATCCTGTGGATTATGTTACTTCACCTTCACAAAAATTTAATGCTATTCAAGAAGCGGTCATTAAGTCTACGGGTTACAGCAATAGGTTTGCTCTTATTAATGAAAAAATATTTGGAGCATCAGCTACTGAAGATAGTAGGAGAGAAGGAAGAGATGAGTACATACTAATTATGGAAGAGATAGCTAAATTAGGAAAACTTTAAATGGCTAGTTATACTGATGAGTTTGGAAGATCTATAGCTAAATTTGGGGAGACTTTAGCCCAAGCTCCTTTTAGTTTGGCAGACCTTGCGCGTTTTTACGCTGATTCACAGATGAGAGTGTTCACAGAGGATGCTCCAAAAAGGCAGGGCCTTACGCCTGAAGAGCTTGAAGAACGTGCAGCATTAAAAGCAGATATATCTAAAGGTTTAACTGCGCCGATGCTAAGTGCTTTGGGGGTTAAAGAAGAAGATGTTTTTACTGAAGAAGGTAAAGTACGTGAGGCTGAAACTTATGCGGGAGCAGCAGGACAGTTCATAGGTGAAGTAGGTGCTTATGTTGTACCCTATACGGGCGTAACAAAAGCTGCACAGGCTGTGGGGCTTGGTGCAAAATATGCAGCGCCCATTACAGGTGCCGTTGTTTCTGAGCAATTGTTAACAGATCCTCAATCAAATTTATTTAATTTTGTAGAAGAGACATTCCCAGAAGCTTCAAAAAATACTTTCATTGAGTACATGTCTGCTGACCCTGATGATGAAGAAGCAACTAACAGAATGAGAATGGTAGCTCAGGACGCTCTACTGATACCTATGATTGAGCGTGGTATTTCTTTTGTTGCTACTTTAAAAAGAATAAAACAGAGTAAGAGCTACGATAAGATGTCTGAAGAAGAGCAGACAGAAGTTGTTATGAGTTATCTTGAAAATGCTCGTAAAGAAGCAAAACGTGCAGACATAGAGGCCCGTAAAGAAGGCCGTATTGGTGTTGAGCGTGAAGACCTACCTGCTGCAAAAGAGGTAGTAAAAGAAACAACCGAAGGTGTTGAACAGGTTGCTGGTCAGGCTAGTCCGATTAAAAGGCTTTACCGTAGATTCATGACCTCTGAAGGTTACCTTACTCCACAGGCTTATAATGCTTTTAGGGACACCCAGTATTCTCAAAGACAAACAATAAGGGCTGCTGAAAATATCAGTAATAGGCTTAACCTTGCCCTGAAAAAAATTACAGATGAAACGTCTTCTAAAGAAATGTCTGACCGGGTACAGAAAGCTTTACAGGCTGATGCAAGTTTTATTTATGAAATGCCTAAACAAGATCGTGTGGAGTTCTTCAGGACTGAGTACAGACTATCAGAAGAAGTAGCTAATGAGGTCTTAAATGCCCGTGAGTTAATGGATGGTCTGTCTAGAAAGATTGTAGGTAGTAAAGGGTTTAGCGCAGATGTCAAGCAGTCTATATCAGCTAACGTAGGTAACTACATGCGTAGGTCTTACAGGATGTTTGAAGATCCTTCCTATACTCATACAAGTGAAGTGAAAGAAAACGCTGTACAGTTTTTAGCTGATGATTTACTTGAAGCAACGCCCGACATGAATATTGATGATGCTCTTTCTAAGGCAAAGTCTCAGGTAGATGAAATACTAAGCAAAAGTGAAGATTATGAGGTAGTAGATTATCTTGCGAAGATTCGTAGAGTAACAAAATTTAAGCAGAGGAAAGATATTCCAGAGCCAATAAGAGCTTTATTGGGCGAAGTTACTTCTCCATCTGAAAGTATTATTTTGTCTGTTGCGAAGGCATCTAGAATTTATGAAGTAAATAATTTTTACAGACAGTTTAATGAGCTAGGAAAAACTGGTGGTTATCTTACTTCAAAAGAGTCAGGACGTAACACTGCTAAAATTACAGATACTAATTCAATATTGGATGGTAAGTACACTACCCCTGAGATGTTGCAAGCTTTAGAACGTAAAGAAGAAATGTTTTCTAGCCTGATGGAAGGCACCAATCCTTTAGCTGTGTTGCTGCAAAACTTTTCAACTGCTAAAGGTTTTTCACAACAGATGAAGACCGTACTGAACCATGTAACACACATTCGTAACTTTTTAGGCGGCGCTCAGTTTGGCGTTGCTAATGGATTAAACCCTTTCTCTAGTAAGGGCTTGAAGTCTGTACGCAATCTAAGTAATAGTATTCTTCAGGGCGGGGATGAGGCCCTTAATACTGCCTATGAGAAGTATTTACGATTAGGGTTGATTAATACTAACGTAAAGGTCAATGAGTTTAGGGCTTTGCTTGAAACCGGCATGGAAAGGGAGCCTAGCTTTATTTTGAAGAAGCTGGGGGGTCTGAAGTATGCTGAAGAGATTCCCGGCGCTCGTCAGGTAGACGCAGGTACTAGATCTTTTCTTCGTAGTGCTGAAAATATATACATGGCTACAGACGATTTCTATAAGATAAATGCTTTTGGGAATGAACTTGCTACTTTAAAGAAGGCGTTCCCAGATCAAGCTGACGATGTACTAGAAATAAAAGCAGCGCAAATTGTTCAAGACACAATACCTAACTACGACAAAGTACCTAAAGGCATTAAAGCACTTAGGGACATGCCTGTGGGTAACTTCGTATCTTTCCCTGCTGAAATAGCTCGTACATCTTATAAGATTGTTAAGCAAGCTTCAGAAGAAATTAACTCTGGTAATTCTGTTTTAAGAAACAGAGGTCTTAAAAGGCTTGCAGGGTTCAGCACCGCTGCAATAGGTTTTAATGAAGCTTCTAAAGCTTCTATGGATCTCCTTGGTTGGACAGAGGAAGAGCAGAGGGCGCATACAGACTTGGCTGAAGGGGCTTTTAACAAGGACTCTAACAAGATTTGGCGTATGGATGAGGACGGCCAGATCTATTTTGTAGATACACGCTTCTTAGACTCTTATGAGTTTGTAAAGCGTCCTATAATGATTGCTATGGACAGGCTAAATGAAGGCGCTCTGAGGGGTGACGATTTGGATGAGGCTTTATTTGAAGCTGCTAAAGATACTGCTACGTCTTTGTTAGAACCTTTTGCTTCTCAAGAGATGATTACTGAGGCTATACTAAATTCAGGCATAAAATATAAAAACGGATACATAGATGAAGCAGAGTTTTTGGGAGATGTCCTACAGACCTTTGTTCCCGGTTCAGCTACTTCTATACAAAGATATGTAGAGGCTTTGAATGAAGAGCCGAACAGGTACACAGGTGAACCCCGCAACGCTGAGAATGAGTTAATGGCAAACATGACGGGTGTTAGGTTTACTAAGTATGACCCTGAATTAAATTTAAGCTTTGCTATAAGGGATTATAACAGGATAGAAGACGCTAATCGTAGTAAAAAGTTCTTGTATGACACAGATACTGAAGAGTATTTAGGTGAGTACAGGGATCAGCAACAAGCAATATATTCTGCACAACAAGAGTTGTTTAAGATTACAAACGCTTATGTAACTCTTTACGGTAAAGACGATGCTATGCGCGTACTGACTGAAAATGGTATTAGTAGACCAACTGCTGCTAGTGTTGTTTTAGGTCAGTTCAAAGGTACTGATCCTAGGGGTGATAAGCTTACTATAGAAGCTTATAGAGCTTTTCAGAAAATAAATCCTGAATTAGCTGATAAACAAGCGAAGAGATTTAGAGAGGAGCTATCCGGTGTACAAGCAGAACTAAACGGCTCATCGCTATACACCCCAGATTATAGGTTAGATACTTCTACAGATACTTACAGGGAAGGTAAGGCCAAAGGCGGTGAAGTACTTGACGTACCTAACGTACCCAGAGAGCCTGACCAGCGCATCGACAAGATGACAGGGCTGCCCTATGACCAACAGGCTGGTACAGCTTTTGTGGATGAGGAAGACCCTTTACGTAGGTTAGGCTTTACAGGCGGTGGTGAGGTAGATCCCTTACGCCGACTTGGTTTTGTTCCGGGCGGTACTGTTATTGCTAGAGGTCTTCGTGACCTGTTCACGCCTACCAAGACTGTAGGCAGTAAAGGTTCTAAACGTGTCGTACAAGACCCTGACAAGCCTGTAGTGATGACACAGACTGAGGAGCTTGAAGAAACTTTAGATCCTAGAATGGGTAGAGCTATGGAGGCTGAAACAGCTTCTAGTGTTATGCCTGCTCCCGGTAAGTTCTTTGATCCTGAAAAGAGTTCATACAAAGAAGGTCTTACTAGGAAAGCAGAAGACGCTGGTATAGAGATAGATCTTGAGTTTGGTAAGTACTTAAAGATGGGCAGAGAACTAGAAGATGTTTCTAATAAAACATTCCAGAATCTTTATGTTACTGCGCGGCCTCCAATGGGTGTAGAGCAGCGTGGGTCTGTTATAGGGCCTCTTCCTGAAGTAAATCCCACTAGGGAGCAGGGAAAGCTGTCTACGTTTGGAGCAAGTAATAAAGCTATAGCTAGAGCCAACGAATATGATGGTGCTGATTTAACTATCGATGAAATGAAGGCTAACTATAAGAGAAATACAGGCGTGAAGAGTCCTCCTAGAGTACAGACAAATCTTTTGCAGCCAGAGAAGTTTAAGATTATTACTGGTGAAGGGCCTAAACGATTAGATAATCCTATTGTTTCTGTAGAAGCGCCTGAATCTAGGGGCGGTCATTTTTACGCCTTAGACTACCAGCTTGTAGGGCCTGTAAGGATGAATGTTCTTACTGCCAAAAACAAGGAGGGTAAAGTTAATAGCCCTAACTTACGGCCTGAGACAGTTGGTGAAGTTAAGCTGGGTAATATAATTGGAACAGTTCAAACTTCAGGGAAAGGTAAGACTCACCCTCTCTATGACTACATTGAAGTAGACGGTACGCCCTCACTACCTGAAGGCGTTACAAAGCGTGAGAAGTTTAAAAGAGGTGGTAAAGTTTTAGCGGCTTTGACAAGAAAGAAGTACTCAGGAGGGGGTAAGGTATCTCAGATTACGGAAAGATTAGCTAGAGAGCTTTTCGGTATTACAGCTAAAGATTTTCGTAAGCATGAGGGTCAAACCTTAGAGATGGTAGAGCGTCTTGTGGATGAAGGGAAGTTACCAGAACATGAGCGTGGGTACGGAGATGCTTTTAATCAGGCTAATCACATGAGACTAGCTAGACTGTCTGGTGATAGTACTTTAAAAAGAGCAGGGTTGCAGGCTAAAGAGGTAGCTCAATATATTGGTGACAATGATCGTCATCCACAGCATGGGGCTATTGCTGATTTTAAAAATAATAATCTTGGGTTTGAGATATACGATAAAGTTAAAGGGGATAGTGCGGCTTTTGAGCAAGGCGTGGCTGACTATTTAACTGCACAGTATAGAGAAAATAAATAAATGTATAAGTACTTTACAGAAGAAGAACTAGAGTGTAAGCACTGTCAAACCAAGGGTATAGACCCTGAGTTCATGAAGAAGGTAGATGCCCTGCGTGAAAAGCTTGGATTTAGCTTCCCTGTAACCTCTGCATACCGTTGTAAAGACCACCCCATAGAGGCCCGTAAAGCCTCTCCGGGAGCACATGCTTCAGGTAGAGCCATAGATATAGGGGTACGTGGTGAAGCCGCTTACAAGCTCTTACAGGGCGCTCTAGAGGCAGGTTTCACTGGCATTGGTATTAGTCAGAAAGGTGGCTCTAGATTTATACACCTTGATGACCTTGAATGCTCTGAAGGCCGTCCAAGGCCCCACATTTGGAGTTATTAATATGAGTATGCTAGCAAACTTAGTAGGCCCTGTCACTGGATTACTAGATAAGTTTATTGAAGACAAAGACCAGAAGGCAATGCTGGCTCACAAGATTGCTACGATGTCAGAAGAACATCATCAAGAGCTTATGAAGGGTCAGCTTGAAGTTAACAAGACTGAAGCAGCACACTCTAGTATCTTTGTAAGTGGTTGGAGGCCCTTCATTGGCTGGACATGTGGACTAGGAATGTTCGGTAACTTTATTACAATTCCATTTGCAAACTTTGTACTGGCTTTAGTGGGTATAGACATTGTTATTCCTCTTGTACCGCTAGAAACTATGATGCCTGTCCTTATGGGTATGTTGGGTTTGGGTGCTATGAGGAGTTATGAGAAGACCCGCAAATGATTGCTGAAATATCTGCGATCATAGCAGGTGTTAACGCTGCCACAGGCGCTATCAAGCGTGTAGCTGAAACTACAAATGATATACAATCTATATCAGGTTTCTTATCTACACTTGGTGGCGCTGAAGTAGAGCTTGCAAGAGCACAGAATGAGGGTAAACTATCTGAAGCAGATGCTGTAAAAGCTGCACTAGCTAAAAAACAAATACAAGAAACCATGAAGGAGATCAAAGATCTCTTTACAGTAAGTGGTAACGGTCAGCTATATCAAGAAGCTATGGCTGCTATGGCTGAAGCTAGGAAGGCTAAACAGTTAGAGTTAGCTAGAGCAGCAGCGGCTAAGAAGAAGTTTTGGAAGGACGTTAGAGAGATAGGTACTGTTATAGCCGTACTAGTGTTATTAATACCTATGTGTTTAGCCCTTTTAATTTCATATTTAACTAGATAACTGGAGGCACAATGCCAGCAGCTAAAAAGCCAGCAAAGAAAAAGTCCAAAGTTAATGAGGCGGGTAACTACACCAAGCCTACTATGCGTAAGCGTTTATTTAACAAGATCAAGGCGGGTAGTAAAGGCGGTAAGCCGGGACAATGGTCAGCCCGTAAAGCTCAGATGCTTGCTAAGGAATACAAAGCAGCAGGTGGTGGGTACAAGTAATGGCACTCAAGAAATCACAGAAGTCCCTAAAGAAGTGGACTAAAGAGAAATGGGGAACCAAGTCAGGTAAACCCTCAACACAAGGAAAGAAAGCAACAGGTGAAAGGTATCTCCCGAAGAAGGCTAGAGAGGCTCTATCAGACAAGGAGTACGCTGCCACTTCCAAAAAGAAACGTGAAGACACAAAGAAAGGAAAGCAGCACTCTAAGCAACCCAAAAAGATAGCAAAGAAAACAGCGAGGCATCGTAAATGATGGATAGAGAAGAGTACAAGAAAGGTGGTAAGGCTAAGAAGAAAGACCCACGCTTAACCCGTGCAGGCGTTAGCGGCTATAACAAGCCTAAGAGAACTCCTAACCACCCTAAGAAGTCACACGTTGTAGTGGCTAAAGAGGGTGACAAGATCAAGACTATTCGGTTTGGTGAGCAAGGTGCTAAGACGGCAGGTAAGCCGAAGGCGGGAGAGTCTGACAAGATGAAGAAGAAACGTGCAAGCTTTAAAGCTCGTCACGCTAAGAATATTAAGAAGGGTAAGATGAGTGCCGCATATTGGGCTAATAAGGCCAAATGGTAGGCCCTGTATCATCTGTATCAAATATGCTACTGAGTAGTTATGTCAACACAGAGACGCGCACTTCTGTTGTTAATAGTGGTGGGGATACTGGTAGAATTGATACTACTGTCTTCAGGACTGTGTACTACCAGTACGATCATGGGACGCTAAGTGTACGCAATGTATCCTCATCGTCCCAGACCATTAACATTTTAGTTTAAAGCTTCTAACTCCTTTTCAAGATGTTCATGAAGTGTACCAACCTTGGTATCTACTTCACTCAATATCTTTTTAATTAAAGGTATATCGTCACCCTCAAATATAGTAGACAGCTTTTCAACTGGAAACTTACTATACTCACTCATGACCTGACCCCTAGAGTTTACAAATACTTTGAAGCTTACAATGTTACCTTCCATACTATGCAACCTTGTTGAAGGTAACTGAGCCAACGTCACCACGTAAGCCAGCTTTCATGTAGGTAGTTGCACGTCCTTCAAAGAAGTTCTGATGCTCTACACCTAACACATCGTCAAGCCAGTTCAGTGGGTTGTCCTTCACCTCATAGTTAGGTTTCAAGCCTAACTGTAGCAAACGTCTATCAGCAATGTACCTGATGTACTGTTGCATCTCCTTCTTGGTCAAGCCGGGAATATCTCCCTGCTCAAACACCAAGTCCAAGAACCTATCCTCTAGGTCAACCATCTCCCTACATGCCTGATAGATCTCAGCCTTGAAGTCATCAGTCCACAGGTCAATGTTCTCCTGCATAAACTCCCTGAATAGCTTTGTCATTGCTTCTACGTGCATAGACTCATCACGTATGCTGTACGTAATGATCTGTCCCATGCCCTTCATCTTACCAAACCTTGGAAAGTTTAACAGGATGATAAAGCTACTAAAGAGTTGGAGTCCTTCAGTAAAGCCTGAGTAGATAGCCAGTGCCTTAGCAATGCTCTTCTTGTCGCCTTTAGTGACCTTCACAGCGTTGATGTACTCATGCTTGTCAGCCATAGCTTCGTACTCTGAGAACGCCTTATACTCCACCTCTGGCATTCCTACGGTGTCCAGTAGCAGGCTGTAGGCATGTTGGTGTATTGACTCCATGTTAGCAAAGCTGGACATCATCATACGTGCTTCAGGTTTCTTGAAGATACGCATGTACCTATCAACGTACCCAGCACCTACGTCTACATCAGACTGTGTAAACAGACGGAAGATCTGAGTCAGAAGGTTCTTCTCTTCATCAGTCATTGTCTGCCAATCTTTAACGTCATTGTGCAGAGGTACATCCTCTGGGAACCAGTGCATCTGGTTCTGCTGTGAGTAGTAGTCAAACATCCAAGGATGGTCAAACGGTTTGTAGTAATCTCTAGTATCTAATAAACTCAAGCTGCATCTCCCTCTTTGATAAAGACCCCATGACTGTTCATGTGTCCCTTACGATCTTTAATATCATTGTACGCTACCTTCAGGCATTCCTCTAAGGTAGTGTCATTCATAATGGCTAGGTTGTTTAACACCACCAAGCAGTCACCAATGTCATCAGTCACATCACGCTGCTTGGCTACGTTATCCCCTAGCTCTCCTATCTCTGACACAAGTTTTGCAAACTGTGCTAAAGGTGTGCTGTTGTTAATTATACCACGCTTCATAGCCCACAGGCTGATCAGGTGTATTAGTTCATCACTCATCCTACTTCATGTCCTGCCATAATTACTGCTTGCTTGAATACTTCCACCAAGTAGATGGTCTCCTTCAAGTCCATAGACTCTGTAGCCTTAGCTGTCAGAGCGTCATCTTCAGTCCACCCTAGTACCAGTACGTGATTAAACTCACCCTTACAGTCCTCTAGTACCTCGTCAGCGGTTGCCTGTGTAGGCATTAGGTTAATTACGTTACTCACTAAAATGTGTCTCCAATACAATCAGTTTATCTTCTGCTTCAGCAATCTTCTGCACCAGCTTGTCCATAGTCTCAATCAAGTTACCATGCTCACCTACAGCCACAGGATTGTCTAGGTAGTTCTGCACCTCTGCCTTGTACACGTCTATCTCAGCGTTGTACAGGCGCTTCATGGCGCTAATCTTTGTGTCTATCACTGTATCCGTCCTCCAGTAATTGTTTGTACTTGTTCAGGTACTCCTTGTAGCTCAAGGGTGCTTCCTCTTGTTTGATCTTGTTGCTCATGTAGCTAGACCACATCTGCATACAATAGTTACTGAACAACATAATCTTGTCATCCTGTTCCTTATAGTATAACAGATAGTCAGGCCAATTGGTATACTTTTTTAGCTCAGGTATGTAGAACTTTGCTCTATATGCTGGGTGGTCATCCTTCACAACTTAAACATTCCCCTTCTTCAAGGTTGATCCTTGGTATCTTGACGTTAACATTCTCTGTATTTCTAGCCGCTGTAGTTCGCAGGTAATACATAGATTTGAGTTTGTTAGCTCCTGTCCAATGTACGCTGTTAACATACTCCAGATACTCATCATGTACCTCCTGTGGTGCTGTAGCTGGTGGTGGCTCAAAGAATAAGTTTACTGACTGTGCTTGGCAGACGTACTTCTGTCTTTGGTAGGCGTGTTCGATAACCCAAATCTGGTTAAGTTCAGGCGCTGTCTTAAATACTGCCTTCTCTTCTTCCGTGAGTTCCGGTATCTCTTTAACAGAGCCTTCAGCAGCAGCAATATCTTTCCACGTTTGATCGGTGTTGGCACCTTTCTCTT
>Ga0208434_1000083_pt1 | contig 50252 bp, 65 predicted proteins | sample 13_taG_FD_184086 | JGI IMG/M metagenome (GOLD analysis project Ga0208434, IMG submission 184086) | Marine viral communities from the Subarctic Pacific Ocean - 13_ETSP_OMZ_AT15268 metaG (SPAdes) (version 2) | ecosystem: Environmental > Aquatic > Marine > Oceanic | place: Pacific Ocean | collected... | reverse complement strand
CCGACGGGCACAGCTAACGTGGCTTTGGGTGATACTGCATTAGATAGCTTAACAAGTGGTGGGTACAATGTAGCAATAGGTAATGGTACTCTTTCTTCTAATACGAGTGCAAATGGCAATAATGCTGTTGGTCATATTGCTATGGCCTTTAATACTACTGGTGCAACAAATAATGCTTTTGGTAATGAAGCCTTAACAGCAAATACAACTGGAAGTAATAATTCAGCATTAGGTCATCAAGCACTCGCCGCAAACACCACTGGCGCAGCAAACACGGCTGTGGGTTCGCTTGCCCTTGATGCTAATACGACAGGGGATAACAACTCCGTTTTTGGTGTCAACGCTTTATCGACCAATACAACAGCAGACGCAAATAGTGCCTTTGGCTATCAAGCCCTGTACTCAAATACTACGGGAGCAAATAATGTTTCTGTAGGTGTCAACTCTCTTTTTGCAAACACCACCGCATCTAACAACACGGCTGTGGGTTATGCAGCACTTACCTCAAACACCACTGGCACAGACAACGTATCTCTTGGTGTTAATGCCCTTTATGCAAACACTACGGCAGCCCAAAACACGGCTTTAGGCAAGGCTGCTTTGGCCACCGTGGCAACCTCTGCCAACAACACGGCGGTGGGTTTCAAAGCCCTTACAGATACTACTGCGGCTCAAAACACTGCGGTGGGCAGTCAAGCATTGTTGACCTGTTCTACGGGGTATAACAACAATGCGGTGGGCATGAACTCTCTTAAAGTAACTACCTCTGGCCATAGCAATAATGGGGTAGGTTATGCGACACTCGTGAATAACACAACCGGTGCTGCGAATGTCGCTATTGGTGATTCGGCTTTAATAAATAACACTACCGGCTCAAGTAACACGGCAATGGGTAATAGTGCAAATGCGGTAACAACTACCGGCGATAACAACACTATGATTGGCACTTTGTGTCGTGCGTCTGGTGCCACTGTTAGTAACGAAGTCGTGCTGGGTTCTAACGGTATGGTTGGTAAGGGTGGAAGCACAGCCTTTATATCTGGCGGTAACGGCGCAGTTTATGCGGGTAATAATTCGGCTAATTTTGCCACAACTTCTGACCGCCGCATCAAGAAAAACATTGAGGATAACAACACAGGGCTTGATGCAATTAGTCAGGTTCGTGTTTGCAGCTTTGAGTATCGCACTGCTGATGAGATTGATGAATTACCAGCAAGTGCCGCCATTGACAAACAAGGCACACAGATTGGTGTTATTGCTCAAGAGATACAAAAAATCTTGCCTGATGTAGTCAGGGAAGAAACTACAGGTTGTCTTAGTGTGGACCCTGAAAACATTACTTGGTACTTGGTAAATGCCGTAAAAGAACTTTCAGCAAAGCTAGCTGAATTAGAAGCCAGATTAGGAGAATAAAATGGCGAGAACAGACGCAGAAAAAACACAAGACTATACCGCTATGGGTCACAGCGTTGGCCTTATCAACGCCGTCATTGCTGGCGAACAGATGGCAGATGATGACGCCACTGACCGTCAGGATTGTGTTGACCGCAATGTCGAACATCTTGAGTTGATGAAAGCTAAAGACGACTGGGGTTCTGAAGACATGGCGGCTACCACAAAAGCTATCACTGACGGCAAAGCCTACAAAGCATCGTAATGAAACTGGCTGTGGAACCCGTACTCAAAACACAGATGGAACTTGAGGCACATGAGAAGGAGTGTGCCATCCGGTACGCCTCTGTGCAGGAAAAGTTAGAAGCACTAGACAAGCGCATGTGGCGGCTGGAAGCAATGATAATGGGCAGTACGGTGATGGTGGTTGCTATGGTAGTTACAGTATTTATGGGAATGAATTAGTATGTCTGACGTAAATAAAATATCCACCGACGCAGACCTTATGAATCAAATAGGCGAGGTAGCAGCAGGGGAAACTACGGGTATTCCCCAGCTTGAGGCCGCTCTTCCTACTGTTCAAGAAGGAGAAATGGATACCCTAGCGGGTAAAAAATTGGTGGGTACGCCCAGAGCCGCTACAACTACTGCCGGAATTTCTGGTCCGAATTACAATGATAATTATTACGGACGTTTTCCCCGTTTCGATATTGCGTTTGAAGGAGACAACCTCGCGCAGGCCCAGCAGGGACTTATATTCCCTGCTCCTGTCCAGCCCGGTCAAGGGTCTATCGTTGCGGACATACCTACTCAACAGACTCCTGACTTAGGCCAAGTAGATTCGACAACAAGGGTTGCTCCTGACGTTCAGGGTATGACGGCAGCACAGATTGAGGATGCACGTCGTCCTCAAGTTGACATCTCACAAGTTGAGGGTACTGTGTCTGCTGGATCACAGGCCGTAGCCGCCACACAGGAACTTGACCCACGCGCCACTGTTCAATACCAGCTTGGTGAGTTGCTGGGTAGTATCGAAGAGGGTAAGCCTATGCCAGCATGGGCCGCACCTGCCGTACGCAAGGTGGCCGGTGTTATGCAGGCACGTGGCTTGGGTGCATCGTCTATGGCTGCAGCGGCTATGACGCAGGCTGTTATGGAGTCGGGCGTTGTCATAGCATCACAAGATGCCAACAAGTACGCCACGATACAGCTACAAAATCTTAACAATCAACAGAAAACAGCCCTGCAAAACGCAGCAGTATATGCGGCGATGGACAAAGCAAACTTGTCGGCTCGTCTGCAGGGTGCTGTTACCAACGCACAAGTCCTTCTGTCTGTCGAAACAAAGAACCTCGACGCACGGCAGCAGGGCAATACCCTGTCATACAACGCCCTAACACAGGCGATGTTTAAGGATGCTGCAGAAGACAATGCTCGTCAACAATTCAACGCAAAGAACGAGTTGCAGGTTGAGGAGTTCTTCGCTGAACTGGGATCACAAGTCGAAACAGCAAACATGAACCGTGTTGCTGCTATGCGTCAGTTCAACGCCGGAGAAGCAAACGCACAGGCACAATTCAATGCAGCTATGCGGGACAACCGTGAGAAGTTCAATGCGAATATGCAGTACGCTGTAGACCAGTCGAATGTCCAGTGGCGCAGACAGGTCAACACTGCTGCCACAGCCGTGCAAAACGAAACAAATCGAATCAATGTAGCGAATGCCTACAACTCCAGCCAGAATGCCTTGAACAACTTGTGGCAAAAGTATCGTGACAACGCAGCATGGAATTTTCAGAAAACAGAGTCATTCCTGCAACGGCAACATGAGGTTGGTATCATGGCGATGGAGTTTGCGAACACAAAAGAACTGTATAGCAAACAACAAAAGGACAACCTAGCTATGGGTATCGGTAACTGGATTGCTGCGTGGATGGGCAGCGGCTCTGATGACTCGACATAGGAGATAACCAATGAACCTACTTAAATCACTGCTTCCCATAGCAGCCATAGCAGCAGGAACATACTTTGGAGGTGGCACGGGCGGTGCGACAGCAAAAAAGCTGGCCGATACGTTTTTGACTGCTGGTGGCGGAAAAGAAAAACCCGCATTCGGTGCGGCTCCCAATCTACAATCTAGAACCGCTGCCGAACTTACGTCAGGTTCACGTTCTGCAACAACTCCTGTACAAATGAATCCCATCCAACAAGTCCTACAGTCCGATCCCCGCCTAGAGAGTGCGATAGTCAACCTGCTCAACAGCGCAAGAAATCAACAGGTAATTGACATGTTCTCCAAGCACGGAAATGTCAACTTTACTGCCAGAGGTGGCAAACAACAGGCCATCCAGCAAACAGGCATACAGGTATAAACTATGATGCAGATTACACCACCGCCCGCAGGAACCGTCGAAGCGAAGGACGACTTCGGTGCTGCTCCTCCCGGCTACGGCATGACTTCAGACAACGAACGCTGGCCGTGGGGTAAACCCCCAAGACAGGTGAATCCGGAAGCTGCTCTCAAGAGGGCTATGGATACTCTGGAAATACGGCAGAACCGTGAAGAGATGTTCAAGCTTCTTGCGGTGGGTGCATCCGTCGAGGCTCTTGTTGAGGGCTATCTGTTTCAGGCATTTCAGGATGGCATGTTCATGCCGGATGTGGGCCTGTTGATTAAGGGTCCGCTTGCCCTATATATTGCGAATATGGCGGAAGAAAACAACGTACCGTATCGTTTCTTTGAGAATGATGACGCACTCACTGAGGGTGAGATGGACGACAAGACGTTCTTCACAATGATGCGTGAGAACAATCCTGCTATGTTCTCATACGTGGCGGACACAATGAACAAGGGTATCCGTGAGGGCAATGCTCCGGAGCCGATCCCGGAAGAAAACTTCATAAACATGAAAGATACAACAGAGGAATAGGATATGCTAGCTGCTCTTGGCATGGGTCTTGTACAGGGATTCACTAAAAATATTCAGGAAGAGAAGGCTATTCGTGCGTCTGAGCAGCAGAGTGTTGACAAGCTGAATGACATGCTTATCAACGCCAGTCTGACGGGTGGCAAGAACTTTAGTCAAGCCAATGCAGCAGTGATCGCCAATGCCATCAAAACTCAGCAGGGTAAACTGGATGAACGGGAACGTATTGACATCTTCGGTACTCCGGGTCCACGTATCAGCACAGACTTGTCGAGTATCGTGCCGCTGCTAAAAACTGTAGACGAAGAGTCGTACTCTTTGGGCGGGTTCAAGCTAGATAATGAGATTAAGTTTGACTATGAGGGATCGTATCAGTTGCTAAACGACTGGACTCGCATTATGGCTGATCCCAAGAACGTCGAAACACTTGCAACAAAAACTCCCGGACAGCTATCTGAAATTAATGCCGCCGTTACTACGGCTAGAAGGGTCATTTCCACAAAAGAGGTGGATACTAAAACTCCCGGAGCAGTAAAGATACCTAACCTGTATGGCGAGGGACAAAACGCAATGTTCCCTGCCATTGCGAACTGGGACAACTTTGCAAAAGGATACTTCCCGAATACGCCGGGGGTCACTGGCGCATCTGGTTGGAAGTCTCCCGACTTAGACACGATCCTACCCCAACTGCAGACAGGCGGAACGAATGTCACCTCCATAGGTGAGGGAAAAATTCAAGCGGACGGAAGCGTATCCTATCAGTATCTTGACTTCAGTAACATGCCGCTCCTGCAACAGGCTCACGACGAACTAGCCACTTCTCTGGGTCTACAGGGCAATGACAGGCTGGCACTTCTGGATTACTGGCAGACCCAGTTTATGAATGTTCCGGGTGATCCACAAACGCTTCCTACGTATACAGCAAATGCCCTACAGGGTGCGCTAGAATTCGGACTCAAGATGGCTAATCCGGATCAGATAAAAGTATCAAGCATTCGCCAATCCATTGCAGGAGACGGTGCTTTTGCTACACTGATGTACAACTCTTTAACTGAATCTACACTGTCTAATGGTGGTGATCATCGATCTAAAGTGTACGCCCTAGCTGCACACCTCCCTGCCCCCGTGCAGCAACAGCCTACTACAATGGTGGGCGATACAGTTCAAATTGCGCCGCAGACAGTGCAGACGTTTATCCTGCAAAAAGTGTTTGGCCCCGATAAACAGGACATCAAGTTCAAGGAATTTATGGATGGCCAGAGTGATTTGAAGGTTGCTGTAGATGATCTAAACAGATTAAAAACTGAGTTCTTAAAGTTTGTAGAAACGGCGGATCGCGATGCAGACGGCAAGCTTACCGCAGAAGCCGCGAACATGGCCTACGAAAATTTTAAAAAGGAACTCAAAGTTGTCTTCGATATAGATCAGGGTATGTTTGGCGGACTTATTCGCGATGTCAAGAGTATCGTGTCAATGCCGGGCCAGTCAGACGCAGATATGCTTGCTAATAATAACAACCTTACTCAAGAGTACCTAGACAAGCTTAACGCCGGTATTATGGAACAGAGTGATGTTCGTATGGCTCGACTAGAGGCCATGCGTATCTCTCTCGCTTTCCGTATGGCACGGGCGGCTGACCCGTCAGGACGCTTGTCGAACCAAGATATTGAAATTCAGCTTCGTAAGTTGGGCACAAACTTCAGCACTATCGAACAGGCCACAGGCGCACTGAATGAAGCAATACGCGAATTTACCATCAAACAAGAGCAGTATGCTGTATTTGAGCAGTTTGCTGCAGATGATTACGTAGCTACACCAAACGACTTGAAGGTAGTAGAGGCTACGCTGATGATAGATGAACTAGAGCGTGGGGTTAATGCTATGGGCAGGCAGGGATCAACGTCGGCTGCGTCTGGAGCGGCCACTCCTCCGGATATCTCAAATGTCATTAAAATAGGCGGAAAATACATAGATCAAGCGACAGGCAATACGATTACTGACCAAGCAATCATCGACGCTTACGAAGCAGCGCAGGGAAGCATTTAATGACCACACCCACAACTAGCCTCAATCCTCTTCCCCACATCATACCTGTGGCTAAAGCAGCAGGCGACGTAGCGAAGACTGTAACAGGAGCGGTGACTGGCGTTGTCTCAGACGTGGGACGAGCGACTACAGGCGGCGGCATCGTAAAAACTCCGGGAGATGCTCCCGTAGGTGTGGACGAGACATATGATGTAGAAACGGACCCCAATACTGGACTCCTCAAGCCTAAGACCACCGGAGACATGGCTGCTCAAAGCATCGAAGAGCAGACCCGTACTCTTACCTTTGATGAATTCAAGTCTAGGATTGTATCCGGAGATATTCCTACTGTAGCCAAAATACCGCAGGGTAATCTTCAAAACGACGTATTGCTTTCTGACCCCAACGCCCAAGATATCACTCCGGAAAACAAGCAAGCCGCTCAAGAGCGCCTAGAAAATGCTTTTTTAATGTATTCGGGGCAACAGCCTGCCATAACTCCCGTAGAATTCGGACAACAGACGGGAGCGGGAGAGTATGTATTTGCTCCTACGGAAGAAGCCCGTGAAAATCCAGAACTCCGAACTGTTCAGGAAAGAATATTCGACGGCAAGAAACAAATTGCTAGGGTTGTATCAGGAGCCTTCACTGATCGTGTTATGGGTCCGGACGGACAGCCCCTAAACGCACAGGATCAAGCGATTATTCAAAGGACGTTTGTTCGCAACCTATCCACAGGCGATTTCTGGGACAATCTTGTTGAGAAAATATATGAGGGTGCTGTCGTGGGCACAGCCGTGTACCTGCCGGATGTCGTCCTAAATTACGGAACAGGCGCTATCATGGCAGCTGCCAAGACGACAGCATCAAATGCGTGGAATATGGGCAACGACAATAAGGGCCGTGAATTCTTCGACGAATGGAACAAGGATGCGGGCAGACGGGAGAGAGCAAGCAACTGGTGGAAGAATGTAGCAGAGGATGCGTTTTCTATTCGTCAGCTTTCTTCTGTGATGAACGACATGGTTGTCACCGACCTGCGGCGGCAGCTTGATAACGGCGAGATTGATCAGGAAACGTACGACAGACTCACTGCCCCACAGATAACTAGGGTAGGGGATCAAGAATTCACAGCACCTGCACAGTACGTAAACGAAGAGATAGCACAGGTGCTTCTTAATACGTCCCTAGATGAACTGACGGGCCTAGAGAACTACGCCCTTGTCCTTGCCGAATCCACTCTGTCGATGGTAGGTGCAGGCAAAGTAAAGACAGTCGTGGGAAACAGGAACCTAGCGAACGTACGCAAGAAGCTTGACGACCTAGAAAGAAAGGCGAATGATAAGAATGCAAGCATAGAAGAGCGTGACAGGTACGCCAGCCTAGCAGGAATGACTGTCATACAGGCTGGCACAGCTATGAAGCTTGGTGCGGAAAGAGTCAAGTTTAATAAGAAAGCTGCCACCTACGCTCTGGGTATGGAAAAAGTTTCTGCAAATATATCCAAGATTGTAGACGAAAGAAGCGCGATTTCAAATAATATGCGTATTCTTAGGCAGTCCGGTACGTCTAGGTTTGATCCAGAGTATAAGGAACTCAACGCCGAATATCAGAGACTGACTGGCATGATGGTGCGTACGTTCCTCAAGGGCCGGTTCGTTCCTAATTTCAAGGAAAACTTAAAGGGTGCTATTCCATTATCGATTACGATGCACGCATTCGGCGAGGGCAACTTATTCGGAGCCAAGACCCTTGTAGGCGGAGATCGTCTAGCTGCAGAGGGACTAGGTGCTATGTTCCATTTGATTGCGGGTAGACCTGCTTTCACTATGGCTGGCAAGGCTGCGTACTGGACAAATCAACAGCTTGGAGATGGTCTCAACATAGGCGGACAAATGTTCGAAAGCATAGTCAGCTTGGGTCCCATCACAGAAAAGCTGGGTATGAATGGTATTCGAGGATATCTGACTGACGGAAACTTAAACAAAGTCAAAGAAATTTATCAGACACGAACCGGTGACGAAATGACACCGGACATGATTACTGCATTGAAGTACGTAGGGAGGATCGCCGGTTCCCTTGATGACGAAGGCTTAGATCAGGTAGTTACTGCGATGGAGAAGTCGCAGAATAGAACTGCGTTTTTGATTGGGCAGTTTGAGGATGACAAAGAACGCGAGGCTATGAGAAAAATTCTCAAAGAAGAATTTGCTATCCAGTCAAACATCGGATGGCTTCGTTCTGCTAATCGCCTTGCTGGCCTCGAAGTTAATGCTATGGATTCTGGCAGTCTCGACAAGCTGTCAGAGATGGCCGCAAATCAGCGCATGATTGAGAAAGGCAATGGTAAGACAGCCCTCCTTGTGAAGAACCTCCGTGAGATGGTAGCGGGAAAGACTGACCTGTTTGATCCGGGAGAGGTGAACAGATATATTGCAGCTATGGAGGCTTCCCTAACAGAGTCCACTAAGTTTCTCAACAAGGACAGAGCGGTATTAAACCAGCAAATTATGGACTTCAAGACTGCTGTCATACGTGATCCCAACACTCCTATGCCAGCGGGCTTGATAGAGGGCTTGGACGAACTGCAACTAAAAAGTCTGGGAGATGACGTAGACATACTTCAGACGCTTAACCAACAATACGAGACGAACAGGAATCTTCTTGCTGATCGTGCTGCAAACATAGCCCTATTCCGTAGAAACGACGTAAAGCATCTCAAACTGGTGGGTCAGCAATTTGAGTTGAGTATCCAGAACAGACTCAAAAGAATGAAGGACTTGGCGAAGAGAGACTTTATTCCTCTCGACAAGATGGCCGAAGAAGCAGGCACAAGCATTCCTATCAACAAGATGATTCTTGACTTGATGGAGTACGCCCCAGAAGGGGATGGCCTACAGGCATTCTTTGCAAAAAATTCACGTTTCTTTGTTGGCACTTTGGGCAAGCAGGTATACCGTGCGGCAAACAGAATGGCGGCACGTTCCCTAGAATCTATGGAAGGTGACGGCTACAACGCTCTATATAAGCTACACACAAATGAGAAGGCTGGTGATCTGTACTTGGGCAAAGAAGGTGAACTGAAGCCCCTCGACATCCTGATGTTCTACATGAATCCTGAGAATCAACAAAAGCTTGGCATAGAGGCTCCTGACCTTCTAGCGTCACCCGGCGAAGTAATGGACGTATATGCAGCATTCCGTGACTACGCTGTCCGCACAGGAGACGAGGGACTCGCATCCCGCTATGCTGACTACGCTACACAGGTAGAGGCTACGGTTCGAGATGGCATGGGCCAAGAGTTTGCTGATCAATGGAAAGCAGCTAGACAAACATATCAAGCAGAGTGGTTTGATAAGCTTCGTGTAGGTGGCCCGCTTACTAGGATATACAAGTCACAAGACGGACCTGTTATAGCTGTCGAAAAGAAGGGTGAAGGTCTTGCAGCCAGCATGGAACGAGCAGAGTCTGGAGAAGCTATCTTCTTTGACGACGTTGCAGTTGGAGAAGAAATTCCACCAGAGGTTATTTCTGATCGTCTGTTTACCATAGCATACAAGGGCGACACTCCTCTTGATGCGTTTGACGGCCTGTTAAAAAACGTCAACGCTGCCATGCGGGGTGAAGATGATGCCCTGACTCAACTACTTAAAACTCGCAATCAGCTTATCCAGTCATTCAGTGATATCGTCCTAGAAGAAGGTAGTGAGTTCGTGTTCGATCTGTCAACTGAACAGGGAGCAAAAGACTTTGCCCTTCTGTCTTCTCAGCTTACGGAATTAATCTACGCAAAATGGGGCAGGAATGTAGGTAAGGGACTCGAAGAAAGGCTTGCCACTCAAGTAGCAACTGAAGCTAGGAGCGGCGGCTACAATTTCGAAGCTGCAGAAAATCTCAATCAACTTCAGGATATCTTCAAGATTACCGGAAATGTAACCCTAGAGGACGGCAGCACAAAAGTCGTGCCTGTTTATCTTGTAGACTTCGGTAAGATGATCGAACAAGAGCAGGGCATTGCGACTATCATCGGAAGAGCGACTGGGGATGCAGGAGCCGCAGCTAAAAGCGACATGGAGGTCTTGGAAGCTTACAAGAAGTTCTCAGAACAGGTGACAAGTAAGCTGACTGCATCACAGGCTGAAATCTTATCGAACGCAAAAGAAGTGGATGATGGTGTAAAGTTGATCACTAGATTTCAGGGTGACACAAACCCCCAGTCCTTCTTTGAAAACATGGTTGTAAATGGTGATGTTGACACCATGAGTAACTTCTTGACTGCCATAGCCACAAAGCTGGGAGATACGTTTACTACAGTGGATGGTGCCACGTATAATACTGAAGACGTTCTAAGAAAAGGAGTCAATTATCTCATTATAAATGGTATGATGCAGTACGCTGGTTATGCTCCCGTGGCAGGTGCCAAGAGCGTAGGCATGAACGGCAAGGAATTTACCAACCACGCCATGTACAATCCTGAGATGCTGACCGCTGCTCTCGAAAGAGATAATGTTCGCCAGATTCTTTCTGGGATCATGGACGAAGAACATATTCAATACGTATCAGATATGGCAGACCTTCTAAGCGAAGAAAATGCGTACGCTGCCGGTGCAAGGTCTATCGCTGAAAGCATAGACCCTAAGATAAAGAACATCGTAAGTCCTATGACTCCGGGCAACATCATGGCACGAGGATTCAACCTTGCACGTCGCATGGTCAGCCCGCAATACGTAACAGCCGAACTGGCAGTGAACCTTGCTATGCAGGCAGGCTTGAACATGATGAAGCTTGCAGCGGGCAACAAAGAAAACGCAGAAGTTATGCTAAAACTTATGAAGTACCCGGATCAAATGACTAAGGCTGATCTGGACATAGCCTCAAACATGACCATAGACTTCGTGATATCCGAACTGGGTCAGCTTGGTGAAGAAGGCAGACAATACCTAGATCAATTACTTGAACTCCCAGAGGAAGAAGAGGACGACTAAGATGAAAACATACACCAACGGCCAACGCAAGGGCATGATGTACGGCGGGGCTGCAAAGCGTAAGCCTATGATGTACGGCGGCATGGCTACCACCAAAAAGAAAACCCGCAAGAAGGCTCAAGCGGGGGGCATGATGACAGCCACACAGGGCCAGCAGAATCAGATGCAGAATACGATGATGCAGGGTCCGAAGATGATGGCAGGCGGCGGCAAGCTAAACATGGTCAAGAACAAAGCCGGTGAGATGGTCCCTGACTTTGCCGCAGACGGCAAGGGCAAGATGATGTATGGCGGTATGGCCAAGAAGAAGATGCGCTAGATATATCTGGCTGACTTATCTATTGCCTCATCTGACCAAGACTTCAAGTATCGCAACAGGCTTGCTATGGAGTGTGCCCCGTCATACTCCGGCAGGCCGTTGTTGATCACACCCTCGAACTCTTCGGGCCTCACGGATTCACAGAGCAACTCGACCTTCCCATTGGTAAGGAGGTTCGCTTCGAACTTAAACAGAGACGCTTTGTTTGACATCAGACAACTCACTAATAGGTAGATTGTAACAATCGGCCTTGAACGTGAAGCCGTTTGCGGGGTCTACGTCGCCCCTTTGGTATTTCGTTGCCTTCGTGTAGAAGTCTTGCTTCGGAATCTTGCCCAGTATCCACGCCTGCGATGAATCGGTCAGGATGCGTACAAACACATAACTGTCGCAATCCTGTTTGGCCCCGTGTGCAGCCACCGAACAATCGTAGTGTGGAAAGGGACGGGTATTGCAGCGTTTCGTTTTCACGTCGATCCGCTCCCCGTCCCTCACCAAATCATAGTCGTAGGTGTTCGACTGGTCTGCACCCATAGCGTCAGCCACGATGATCTCGCCTATCGCGCCGACAACATGACTCAAGCTACCCGTGATGCTGCCCTGTAGATTGCCTACAGTGGCAGCTTTCTTTTTAGCGCGGGCTATGATCTCAGGAGTTATCTTTACTTGTAGCATCGGTTTCCTCTAGGAATAAAAGAATTGCTGTGGACTCGTCGGTCTTGAACCACTCACCCTTGCGGTCACTGGCATTGTCCTCGAAACGCTTGTGCATTTCAAGTTCTTTCTCGTGCCGATTGTCCACAGAGATACGCGCAAGAATCTCGTAGTCTCTGTGTGGGGATGAAGTCTGATAGCCGTTGAGGCGGTCATCCGCCCTGACTGCCTTGCCGATCTTTATCCACTCAGGCCACGCTGGATTGGTGATGGCATACACCTCACCCTCCTTCGTGCTTTCGATCTTCTCGTGAGACCATGCGTCATCCAGAGACTTGTATCTTCCCGGACGATGGAGAGGGTGGGAGGAAGGTACGTACCTTCCGTTTACATACATCCTGTTCTTGTTCTTTGCGGCGTGAGTTTCTACTCGCTGCCTATATCCGCTGGGACTGTAATACCACCAGTCTCCATCCTCAAAAATAGCCTGAGATCGCGTGTATTTTTCAGGATTTATTTTCTTGCTCATACTTCTCACGCTTCAGCATCCACTCCTCATAGCAGGGATGGTGGGGATGGGGATCGTACTGAACCCATCCGTCACCTCTCTTCCACACGAGGGGTGGCTTTTTCTTTTCCTTCATCCGTCTTCTTCCTCTTTCCTGACAGATACTTGGGAGGTTCCTTCACTTCAAAGAACCGCCCGAATATCTTGTCTAGCAGTATTGACAGCCGCTCCATCAGGCGGCATTGAGATCGACGACTTCACACACGCCCGCAGTACACGCCAGTTCACGTGATCCGGATGTGTTGTCTTCCTTCTCGTACTCTGACAGTGCAGTCCAGTCGATAATCAAACTGCCCCGCTCGTGCTGCCACTCCAAGTAGTCATCGACTTCGATGTCCTGATAGGGTGCCTGCTGATAGGTGTGATCCGAATGCGGCAGGAAGGATACACCTGATGCCACGTCGAAGTTCTCATACACCCACGCACCCACGTCCATCCACTCATCTTCCTTGACTGTGATGGTCACAGACGGCTTGTGTTCACACCAGTGTATAGCGTATGTCTTCCACAACTCAAGCTGCTCTATGGCTGTCATCTGTGTCCGTGTGACGGCACCCTCCGGTGACTTCATAGCAAACGAGAAGACAGTCGTCGAGTCGGGCTTCATCACACACGCCTCACTGTACACGCCCTGCTCCTTGAGGAACTGTGTCAGGGGGTCCTTGTTGTCTCCGCGCACCGTACGAATGTAGTAGTCATTGTGACGGGCGTGGATACCACTAGCGGCGTCTACGAGTTGAGACACAGTGCCCGATGGCTTGACACAGGTGATGGCAGCGGACTGTGGGATTCCAAGCATCTTTGCATACTTGCGATTCGTCTCTACGGCGACTTGCTTCATCTCTTCGAGCCAACGAGGGGAATCGACGGTCTTCGATAAAATTGAGTGATCCATGATACCAGTCAAGGATACGCCCAAGAGGCGTTCTTCTTCTGTGTTGTCCCGCCATACTTTCCTCAGATATTTGAAATCGGTTAGGGTTGACTGTAGGGTGCCCAAGATCGTAGCGAGGCGCACCTTGCGCTTCAGGGACTCCAGCGTGTCGCTTTCACGCACGACCACCTCTGACAGGTTGCAGAACTGATAGGGACGCAGGATGATCTCAGAGCAGGGGTTCGTGCCCCACATGTGCCCCGTCTCACGGCGTCCATTGCGGGCGACCTGCTTGTCTGCTGCATCACGGTTGAAGATGCCCCGCTCACCTGACTTCGAGTCGTAGAGAGCCAGCCACTCGCGCATGAACGTACCCATCTCCGGCTTGCCCTTATAGGCTACGGAGTTGTTTGCGAGGGCACGTTGCCCCTCGTTCTCCCACCACGCACCAGACTTGGCATGTGCCATCTGATCGTCGTTGAGATTCGAGAGGGAGATGAGAGCAGAGCGACGTACGCCCCCAACGACTACGATTTCACCGACCTTGCACATCAGGTCGTGACACTCGATGGGGAAGAGGCGACGGCCCTGTGCCTTCTTGAACAGTTCGACTGTGAAGTGAAACAAATCATCTAGGGGTCCGGGGCCGGATGCCCTGCCACCCATCGTCTTGAGCCGCGCACCGGACGGACGGACAGCAGACAGGTCCCACTGAGGAATCTGCCCAGCGTAGAGCAGCGCAATCAGTTCACGCAGAGACTTGGCCCACCCCGGCTTGGAGTCACCCACACGTATCACTGTGTCTGTCTCGTGCATAGCGTCACTTATTACGGGCAGCTTGTCCACGTTCTCACGCTCCACAGAGAAGCCGACACCCGTGCCGCACATCAGGATGTACATGCACTCGTCGAACGAGCGGGGGCTGTCCACAGGGATGTAGCTACAGTTATAGCCGCAGATGTTGTCCCTTGAGAGAGCAGAGCCTGCTGTCATCATGCCCCGCATAGACGGCATAATTTCTTGGCTTATGATTGCGTCATGAATGTCTGTTATGTCGTCAGCCGACATGTCAAACCGATGCTTGCCCTTTACTTGATAGATCATAAACTTCAAGTAGCGTTCGACAGTCTCATCCCAATTCTCACGACGCTCCTCGTCATCAAGCCAACGTGCATAGCGTGACTTGTGTATAAACTGTTGGTAGGTTGTTGGTAGCATATTATTCATTGTTATCTTCCTTTGTTGCGATCAATTTGTTCAAGTAGAATTGTGCCTTTTTGAGGTCTTCGATTCCGTTTTTGTATCTGTACCGCCAGAGGTACTTGAGGATGTTTCCCTGTAGGTAGTATTGGAAGCCGTCGCCTGTCGCCGCTGCGATTGCGTCAAGGCATTCGATACCTGCCTGATTATAGTGTGGCGGGTGATTGACGTTATCGACATCCTTGCTCTTCTCCCCCAAGTAATCCTCGTTGCGTATCTTCATGTATTCGTCGTGTCTCATCTGTTGTCTCCATCACCCTGTATCTTACCAGCAGCCTTGCGAGACTTCAGCTTGTACATATTCATCTCTGCAATCTGCTGCAAAGAAAACCCTAGATCATCTGCGAGGGCAGCGCAATACCAGAGAACGTCACCGATCTCTTTTGCTATCTCTCCCTTGAACCGCGAGTCGTCACGCCCGTCGCGGTAGACCTTCTTCACCTTGTCTGCCACCTCGCCTGCCTCACCGGCTAGGCCCAGAGTGGGGTAGGTGATCTTCATGTCTTCTGGGTAGATGGCAAACTCACGAGCCTGCATCTGATAGTTGTTGAGGGTCCAGTTCTCTTTGATCATTGCGTCTTACCAAAATCTATCTTAACTATGTTCGTACCGTCTTCGTGCTTTACGACGGGGCCGTTGTCGTTGTCCACCTCGTCAAGCATCTTCTCCTTGACGTTCTCGAAGGCCAGCCGCGCCAAGCCTGCTTCCATCACTCTATCGAAGTCAGACTCTAGGAGTTCCATCATGCCGTTCGTGACAATCGTACCGGCCTCGTAGAACTCTTCGTCGTCGTCTGTGGTCGTATCGTACGCAGACACTTGGAAGCTTTCCTCGTCTATCTTACGCAGGATAATATACCAGCGGTTAGGCATCAGGGTTGCCTTTTCGAATTCACCCTCATCAATCGTTGTCATCTTTTAGCCACTCCTCTGGGATCGAACCCTCTGCCCACTTGAATCCATTCTTCTCTGCCCACGCACCGTACGTGGTTTTGCTTCCCTTGTAAATCTTATTCCGTGCATTCAGGAAAACAATACGAATGTCCAAGTCAGGATGCTGCTCCTTGATCAGAAGCATCTTAACACGGTCACCCTTGTCGAAGTAGCCCTTCGCTTCGATGATTATGTTCTGCTTGGTAAGATGAAAGTCTGGCGTGTAGGTGCGGGGCTTGGGCACGTACGTAAGTCGTAGGCTCTCATATTCGTACAAAATTTTTTTGCTGCTGAGTTTTTTCGCTATGCCTAACTCGAAGTTAGACCGGAACCCTGCCTTGCGATTGCCACGCTTCATATCTGCATTCCTATCGACCCCATTCTTTGTATCACGTACCCTGCCACTCTTGGGGAAAGTTTTTCGATTATAGATAGTTCGTTTGTCAAACGATTCAGTGGGACGCATACGTTGGCTCCAGAGTGTGCTACTCTTCCTATCTTCTGCAATTCAGATTCGAGTGTGGTGATGTCACGCTTTTCGGTACCCGAAGACAGCGTACCCAACTCACTGTAGTTATCGCGCAGTGTGAGAGGGAGGCCCCTCTCGTTCATACGAAGACGAACAAGCTTACGCTCCCCACCACTGCCGCCGTGAGACTCAACATAGACGTGATGCAGTTCCTTGTTCATCTCCATCAGTTCTATCTCGTAGTCTCGTACGAAGATGTAGGGCATATCACACCTCCCTTGTCTTCAGCTTGGTGTACCATACCTGTGGCGGCGACTTGGCCTGTGATGTCACACGGGGGTGCAGTTCAGCTTTCGGCCAGCAGTGACTGCGAAATCCGCACAGATTGCACTCCTTCGCCAAGACCTTGTTGCCTGTACGCAGGGTCTCACCCTTGCGGCGGTACGTCTCGAACTCGTCGGGGTAGGGTTTGAATTCTTTAACGTCAGGGTCTGTCAAGAATTTGACACGCTCCTCAGCATCCGCCAAGTATTTGGCACGGTCCTCATCCTGCCACTCAGGTGCCTCGACCATAGCCACCTCGCCACTCGACTTGTTGACTACGATCCAGCCGCCGAATGGCATGCCTGTCGCCGCAGAGTATAGGAAGCCCTGCATGACGTAGCCAAAGGGATCGTCTTCCTTGAGGCCATCGTAGCCGCCGAACCCAGTGAACTTGTTTTTGAACGCCCAGTCACTTGCTGACTTGATGTCCCACACTTTCTCTGTGCCGGTCTCGTCGCGTATGATTACGTCGAGTGTGCCCTTGATCGTCTGGTCACCTACCTTCAGTTCGACCTGTCGCTGTGCATCAACGATGTCCACACCCGACTCTCGCATGACAAGCATGAGGATAGCTTCTGTGATGTCACCGAAGATAAATCGAAACAGCGTATTGTACTGCATCGACTCCTTGATGCCCTTCTTCTCTAGGACCTGCTGGCATAGGGGGCGACCCAAGCCAGACATACGTATGCGATACTCACCGCGCTTTTCAGTGAGTTGCCTGTTTACTGAGTGTCTCGTCTCTTCTACAAACGCAGAAAGACCTGCGGAGGAAGCACTGGTCTCCCCCCGCAAAGCCTTAGACATGTAGTCTTGAATGTTAAGCAGCGTCAGCATCTTTGAAATCCGCAGCCAGATCGATATCACTATCGTCTGACATCAGCTTAGATGCTTCCCTGTGTCCATTCATTACGTTTTCGTTGTGACCCTTGACGGTTTCCGCGAAAGTTCCCAACAGTTCCTTATCGTCGTCCGTGATAGCTACAGTGCTATCGAACGTAGGCATCGGTGTCCAGTAGGTCACGCTGCCCTTCTTCTGACGGTTCGTACGCAGCAAGATGCTGGTCTGCGCCATCAGTTTGTTTTGCTTCGTCAGACCCTGAATGAAGTCTGCGATAGGCTTGAACCCTGACCGCTTGAAGTAAGCAATCACCGGCTCGTCGGTTACCTCGACAGGAGTACCATCCGCAGAGTGGAACGTGCCACTGATGCGTCCGTAAATCACCTGATTACATACGACGGCACGAGAAGTCAGGTATCGCACGTCATCCTTGTCGAGTGCATCCTCCTCGTCACGAGTGAGGCGACCACACTTGTTACCGCCCTGCGTGTCGGGGAATCCACCACCGAACGAAGTCTTCTGAACTGACTTGCACGAGAAGCCGCCCTTACCCTCGTTGGCCTCTGCATCCCACATAGAATACTCGTAGGTACGCAGCAACGCTCGAAGCTTGACTTCTTTGGCGAAGATATACTGGCCGTTAAGAAACATCTTCCAGTCGCCCCGTGTGAGGTTGTGACCGTCGTCCGTCTCCTGATCGTAGTTGATGTTCAAACGAGGAAGCCCAACCTTCTCAGTGGCACCGCCACCCTGTCCAGTAAGCTTCATCATCTCCTCGACGTTATCGCTCGACATAGCCGCTACGATGTTATCAAGGTCGTTATCCATTTCCATGAGTTCTGTCCCTAACATGATCCTTCGATCTCCTTTACGTTCTAGGGTTGGTAGATAGATATTACTACTCTACGACGTGCAAGTCAAGCCAGTTATCGCCCATTTTTATCTCAATCTCGACGGGCATGTCGTACTCGACACCATAGCGTCGTATCGTCTCTTCAGGCAGAGAGAGCATAGCCTCTCGCATCAGCTTGACGCAAATGATTTTTTCGTCTGGGTGACAGTCGATCACAATCGAGTCGTGGACCGTGTTGCATATCACAGACTGTAGTTTGTTTTCTATGAACAGACTGTCGAGACGAACGAGGGCAGCGGGCAGCAGGTCAGCGGTTGCAAATCCCTGCACAGGATAGTTGCATATGTTTGTCCTGTGTGTTGCCGTGCCGTACTTTGTCCACCGCGCATCAGGAAAAGCGTACTGCCTACCAGAGGGAAGCGTCACTACGCGCTTCTCGACGGCCTCTCGCTGCAAGTCTTCATGCCAGAGGGATACACCCCCATACTTCTCCTTGAAGGCCCTGTAGTAGCGTTGCTGGGCCTCTGTGCCCGTAGTGCCACCATAGAGAGGCTTGAATGTGTGGGCCTTCGCTTCTTGTCGTGAGCAGCCTATGACACCCGCGGTGTAGCTGTGTACGTCGGTGCCGATACGCACGTCATCATACGCCTGCTGATCATTGGCTAGAAATCCTGCCACTCTGAATTCGAGTTGCGAGTAGTCGCCCTCAATGATCTTGCCGTCCTCAAAGCGACTCTCGACAACCTTGCGTATCTCGAAGGTATTACCTCGTGGCATATTCTGAAAGTTCGGGTTACGAGACGAAAGGCGACCCGTCGCCGTAACACACTGCATAAATTCCGGATGTACGATTCCGTAGTCATCGACATTGTTTTTCATCCCCTCCACAAAGGTTCCCAAATACATACGCAGAGCATTGTAGCGCACATACGACGATGCGAACTCACGGGCCGGACCCGACAGTTCGAGTTCACGTTCAGCCAGTGTGTCCTTGTCCGTCTTAAATCCAGCAGATGCCACGTCACGCACGTTGCGTGGTACGATCTTGAAGCCTGCTACCTCACTCGTCGGACGATAGACCACACCCTTGCCGTCACACGTCTTGCAGATACGCAGTGCCTTGCTTGGTGTGCCGTCCTTTCGTACGGGCCGGACTTTGCCAAACCCGACACAGGTGCGGCACTGCTCACCAATTGTCTTATATACGACATCCGTGTTGTTGCGTACAGCGAGGCGGAAGTCTTTGCCTGACATGCGTGTGCGCTGCTTGGGCTTCATCGTGGCACCACGACGCTCCATACCCAAGTTGAACATCTGTGACCATGCCTTCTTGTCTCTTACCTTGCGAGAGTAGAGAAGCATCGACCTGTCGTCTGGGCTGGTCAGACTGATGGGCGTGTCACCCATAGCCTCACGTGCCATCTCGTTGAGGCGCAGTTCGAGTGTGTCGAGTTCCTCTTGGTACTGCTTCTCAATCTCTTGTAGTGTATCTAGGTTGACCCGCAAGCCATTGCGTTCGATGCGGGCCAGTGTGTCGGCCATCTCAAACGACAAGCGCAGTGTCGGCAGTAGATCGTTCGTCATTGTATAAGTCCTCGAATGTAGTGCCAAAGGCATCCAGTTGTTTCAGAGCCACCTGCTCTGTGCTTATGACATCAGCGATGCCATACTCTCGTACTATCTCCCACGGTATCTCGTAGAACGTCTTGCCCCCGTCCAGATACGGCTGAACAAGGTCCTTCTCCTTTTGCACTGTGTCATACTTTTTTGCAAGAGCAGCAAGTCCAAGAGGCCAGCGTCTCGCTTTTGATAGAACATACTCCGCAACCATAGTATCATAGATGTCTCCCTTGTATACGAACCCGCAGTCACGTATCCACTGCAAGTCAAACTTGATGTTCTGGCCCAAGACCACATCGGCACAGTATAGGGCAGTCTGAAAGCTGTGCATTGCGTTGGGCGTGGGTGGCTCAGTCTCGTGGTAGTAGCAGTGGTAGAACACATTGTCCTCACCCAGCCACTTGTAGCCTATCGACACGAGGCGGTTACCGAAGTAGGGCAACGCAGTCGTGCCACCGTTCGGCTTGCCCGTGTGGGTTGTCTCCACGTCAAAGGTCAGGACATTCATTCCGACTCCTCCTCGAACCGCTTCTGTGCAAAGTATGCAGCGAACTTCTCTGTGTGTTCATCTGATAGCATAGGCCAACGCTTTTGTATACGAACATACTCCTCGTCGTAGAGGCGCTCCAGTGCTTCTTCGTTTTCGTGGTTGCTCATCAGTAGTACACCCCTCGCTGTACGTCAATCTGTGCGTTGATGGGACCGTGCCATCCATTGATCTTGTTCTTTGATATACAGATGTGACGCACGATGTTCTCAACGTCACTCGCCCCTGTCTTGCCGATGCCGATGATGATGTCAGCCTCACCCGCCTTGCCGGTCTTCGAGTTATCCATCATGTTGTAGTCGATGAACTGGCGGTCATGCCCGTCGTTCGATGCCTGACTTACAGCCCACACCAGCATCTTGTTGCGCTTGGCTATCTCACGGGCGTGAACATATGTCTCCTTGAGCCGCTCGTCACCACGGTTGTACTCGCCAGATATGCGGAACTTGTCAAGCTGATCCATAAACATGATGTCAGGCTTGTTCAGCTTTGCGTATGCGTCAGCTTCCTCGACGCCCATGCCCACAGCAGCCATCACCTTGAGATAGGGCATCACATCTCGCTCGTACATCGGTGTGTACTTGGCGCGGTTGTCGTCGAGTTCCTTGCGTGTGATGTTGAAGAACGACTGGATGAGACGCAGCTTGATCTTTTCGGCAGGCTCCTCGTTTGCCCAGTAGACAACCTTGTGTCCAGCCCGCACATACGAGGCGGCGAGAAAGCAGCAGAATGTCGTCTTGCCTACTTCCGGACGAGCAAAGATGATACCCAAGTTGCCCCGATCAAGGCCAGCCACACGCTCGTTGATCAGGCCGAATTCAAAAGGGAAGTCAGGCTCTCCGGTGTTCGCGTCAAGCAGTTCGTCGAGACTGTCCGTCACCTCTTCATAAGTGGTACGGTCAGACATACGCCCGTCCTCGACAGACTCAACCATAGCCCGCAACTCACCGAAGTCCTCGCTCTCACCCGTGAATATCTCAATGGCCTTCTCACCAATGATACGGGCACGGTCACGCAGCCAGAAGTTACGCACCATGTCGAGGTGCATGTCCATGTTGTGTGGGTTGCCCTGCTCTAGGGTGACGATCAGTTCCTGTGCCCGCTCTCGTGTAGAGTCCGGCATAGCAGGATTGCGGTCATTGAACAGGATGGCAAGTTCACCAACAGTGATGTCGTTCTCGTAGGTGGTATGCGCGTGGGATATCACGTCGAACACATCACGCATCTCTTTGGTGAACATCTCACGGGTCACCGTGTTAGCCACATTCGAGAAGAACTCAGAGTTGAGGCAGAAACCCAGTAGCTGTTTATCTATCGATGTAGGATCGTAGGAAGTCATCACGTTCGTCCTTTTGCATGTTTTTCAAGTCGGTTCGAAGAACCATGAGTTTTGTCGGCACGTGGGTGTGCAGCGCACGTACCATCGTAATAGCCTTGTCAGTGGCATCCTTGTCAAGCGCGACGAACACACGGTCATATTGTTTCAATACGCTGATGTGTTCGCTAAGAAGATTAGTTCCTAAGATTGCCACCCCAGTGACAACACCGCTAATACTGCAAGCACTAGCACAGTCTTCAACAACACAGGCCACAGATAAACTTGCCCCAGAAACAAAAGGACTTTTACTTGATCCATAGCGATACCACTTAGGTGTTCTACCATCGATTGATCTCCCTGCCGCATCGACAACCTTGTTGCCGTCTTTGATTAAAAATACCGCACGATTACGCTTGAAGTCGTATCGAATGTCAGCCCTGCCCGACAGATACGCATCGTATGCTTGTACACGTTTAACATAAAGTTCCGCGTCTAAACTACGAGAAAGACTGACAAATGTGTCAGGTACCTCGTAAGTGTTACTAGTACGGGAAGGAGCAGGAGCCAGAGCCTGCGACCCACGCAGGGTTCGGGCGGCGTGTTCTTTTGTTAGGGTGATACCTGTGCGACCAGACACGTTGCAGTCGGCGTGGAAACAATACCACAGGCGTTGCATTCCGTCGTCCGTCACGCTAAATGTATTCTTCTTGCCGCAGACAGGACAGTCTGATCTATATCGTGTCAGCGCAGGGAAGTCGAGTGACTCGACATACCCACATAACCAAGCTGGTGATTTCATCGTTGCGTTCCTTGTTTGTCAGAAGACATGTCCCCTGCATAATCGACATGACAAATCTTGTCAACACGAAAAAATCTCTTGACCCCTGTTGACAAACCAGCTACACACAAAGAACAACACCCTATAGGGAATACCCTGTTATGAAAAAGGTTAATAAAATCAACCCTATAGCTAAACAGTTACGCAAGTATGGTAAACAAGTAATACCTGACAAGCGTACTAAAGAAAAAGATAAACAAGCTAAGAAGGACATTCGTGATGGGAAGACCAGCGAAGATAGATGAACCGACAAAGACCTATAGTCTGTTGATGTCAGTCAAGCAGTATGAGAGACTGGCTGCACACTCTGAACGCTTACAGAAGACAAGCAGGGAACAAGTTGCTGTGTCTGACTTGATGCGTGAGGGTATCGACATATACTTGGAGGCACTGGACGATGACAGTGAAGTGGGTGCTGCTGCTAGTGACAGCAATTAATCGATCAGAGTTCGACTCGAAGCCTATAGCGGAGTATGAAACCATGTCAGACTGTTACGTCGCATCGACGAAGTTATTCTGGGAAAATGTGCCAATGAATCAAGAACTCCTGTGCATGAGAGTGGGTGGAAACGATGAAGAATAACCTGAAGACCAAGCCCCTAGAGATAGAGATTGTCAACAGATGGAGGTGGGAGGTTGTCGCTCCTGTGTCATCCGTTCGCATCGGGGAGACAAGCCGCGAACTTGTCAAGAAGAAGCAGGCTGTAGACTATCTGCGCCTCGTTACAATATTTGTCGGAAAAAGTGAACAAGAGTGTAAACGATGGCTTGACAAGCACCGTCACGTCTTGGTAAAACTGGGTATTCCCTACGAGGTTGGTAGTTCGTAGGGATACACTTTCGTTGTTGTGTGTGGAGAGCGGGGCTGGATTTTTCTGGCCCCGTTCTTTTTTTGCTTGACGCCCATTGTTTTAACCGATATGGGTTATGTATCGCAACAAACCGGAAGGGTTACACACGATGGAAATCACGAACGAACAACGTCTCGACATGCTCAAGTCATACAACGATTTGAGAAACACACTGCAAACAATATGTGATTGTAATGATTTGTGGATGTCCGATGTAGGCAAGCTGGAAAAGTTGCAGTCTGACTTGTACCGCATCTTCAAGTTTGTACCAAAAGAAGATGATGAAGGCCGCCCCCTGTACTATGCAGATTGGGTGCTGGCAGAACATGGTGGAGATGACGACGATGACTAGGTGGTATCAGCTTGTGATGGACAGCCGGTATAACCCGCTGTCCCACATACCCGACAACAACACACGGCACATGGTGATGCAGGTGTTGGCATGGATGTGGTGTATTATCTTTGCCATGTCCGTCGGGTCAATCACCGTCTTTGGCATCAGTGCCATAGCACATGCCTTACTGATTGCTGGTGTGTTTATTACGGCGGGTGTATTCGAAACAGCCAAGCGTAAGCCGACTTACTTTGGCGGTCTTGGCAGGGGCAATGGGGGTGAGCATGACTGAGAACCACGTTGAATCCTGCAAGTGCTGGGACTGTGGTGGCTGGGGAAAGGTCGAGTACGAAGAACCCCAGCCCGACCCTATCATGGGTGGTGAACTTGTCGGCAAGATAGGTCATTGTCATCTCTGTCATGGCGACGGGGAACTCTATCGCGCCAAGCTAACACAGACAACAGTAGTACGCGCATTCTTGACACAGGCAAAACACGCACTAGAAGACATCGACCTCATTGACTGCGGCCTTGACTTGGCATATGGCAGGATTAACGATGTGATCGGTGACGTTGAAAACTACGAACGAAAGGTAGGTACACGAAATGGGTAAGGTAAAGGATTGGCTGATTGAAATGGAGGAGGACGCCTCGTGTATGACACGCGAGGAGTGGATGACAAAGCACGGCGAGACTGTTGTTGATGTCTACGATGAATTCAAACGCAAAGAACACATCGACGAGCCAGATCAGGGGGACTTGTTCGATGTATAGGCCGACAAAGTATCCGACGCTAGACAAAGACCCCCGCCTTGAGAGCGTGACAAACCGGCTGACAAATCTGCGGACGCTAATTGACGAAGCAGACTGGAATGGCAAAACCGTTGACACTATGACAAGAAACGAGGCAAAACGCCTGACACAGATGACAAACGCAGGGACGCTATGGCTGCCAAGATTCTGACAAGACAAACTGACAAACGCAACGCCGCCAAGACAAACCGCACGACGCTATTGCCTGACTATTCCTGTGATGTGTGCGGCCAGCCAGCCATGACGCAGGAGGGGGACCGGCTGCGCTGCTCGTCCTGTTGGCTGCGAGAAAAGGGGCAACAAATAAAACCGCTTGACCATGGGGGCTACCGTCCGTAAGCTTGCCGCAACGATTAGGAAACACGACAGGGACACAACGACATGACAAAACAGGTAACGCTAATCGACCATGAAAGAATGGTCCATAATATCATGGCCTGCTATCGGGCTGCCGATTCCGTACAGGTTACAGAAGGCTTGCTCTGGTATTCCGACGCACAAAAACAGGCGCATAATATCGCGGCCAAGTATGGCATCGCGGTCTATATTGTTGTGGCTGTTATTGCCGCGCTTTCACCTAACAACAAGTGGGCGCGTAATGTTGTCAATGCTGACGCTTTGATTGCCGCTTTCCTGCGCGGTGACGGCATCGACGCTGTGAAGGTTTCCACCTATCACGCTATGAAAAAGAAGGCTTGGGATATCTTGGCAGCGCGTCCGGACTATGACGGGGCAAAGCGCATGCTGAAGGGACAAAAGATCACGTCTTTTTTTATGGATATTATGGGGGAATTCAACGTGACGATTGACGGCCACGCCCGCAACATTGCCTATGATGAAAAGGTAGGCTTGACCGATGATCGCACCAATATCGGCGTCCGTGAATACCGCGCCTTGCAGGCTGCATATGAAGAAGCAGCGCGGCGTCTGAAGCTTATGCCCTATCAATTACAGGCTATCACTTGGCGCGTCTGGCGGGATCGTTGGGGCATCACTTGACAAACCGGCTGACGCCAAAACTTATTGGGGATCGATTAACGGTTTCTTGTTCGTCCGTTCGGGGGCGGGGCAGGACTGGCGGATTGATCAGGCGGGCGGCGAGTCGATGGGGCCAGCCCGCCACCTTCCCAACTTTTTTTGGCCGGGGGGTTCAACTGGTGCAAATTGTGTGCCATGATTCACGAACTGGCGACGATGCCAGCAACAACAACGAGAGAAAGGGGCACAACATGCCACTTGATATTATACCGATTGAAGAACAAGCCGCCAGCCGGTCGAAGGCAAAGGGTGGGGACATCTGGGCCACGCACAAGCGAATTGACGATGTGAGCCTATATGAACGGTTCGGGCAAATCCGGCGGGTTCCGCTCGAAGCGCAAACAACATACACCCATCAGGACGTTGAATTCGTCGAGCCGCAACCGCTCGAGGGTTTCCACGCTTTGCAGAACACGGCAACGGGCGGAATTCTTAAGGTCCGGCCAGTCGGCAAGTCATATGCCCTAGTGCCGCATGATCTGCTATTTAAGGCACAGGCTGAACAACTGGCTGCGTCCGATCTGCCGCTTGATAATGTTGAAGTGGTGGACCGTCTCTATGAAGAAGGGGCGCGGGTTCATCGCACAATCTACTTCCATGATTTGCAGGAAGCCTCTACCACGCAGGACGGTAAACTGGACATGGTCCGCTGCCGCATGGATATCTTCAACAGCGTTGATATGTCTTGGGCCTTGCAAATATTTAGCGGGGCCTATCGCGACTTGTGCCGGAACACGTTGGTTTTCGGCGGTGAGAAGGCATATCACCAGCGCAAGGTACACAAGGGTTCTGTGTCGCCTGAAGCCATGATCGGCAAGGCTACAATGGGCCTTGAGATGTGGCAGGGCCAGAAGGAACAGATGCGCTTGTGGCGGTCTGCATCTCTGACTGAAAAGCAGTTTGCGGACATCTGCAAGGAAACGCTTTGCAAGAAAAACACGGCAGCAGCGCGAACCGATGAACGTCTGGCCATCAATGAAAGCCGCCTGAATTGGATGCTGGAACGCTTCAAGGAAGAGAAGCAGGAACTGGGCCTGACGCTTTGGGCCGGTTACAATGCCCTGACGCACTGGGCCACCCACTTGCCGGATGCACAGGCCAATGGCCGCAACGAGCGCAAAAGATACCAGCGCAATGATCAAGTCCGGCAGATAGTGGACGGGCCATCTTGGCGGTACTTGGAAGGGTTGGCAGCATAGGATGCAAGCGATCTTGTTACTTTACCGGACGGCGGTTCTGGTTTTTCTTATTCTTCTTATCACCGCCTTCATCTCTATTTAACGCCCTGCGGGGCAGAAAGAGCACACAACATGTCTACCATCTACACACCTGAACTACTGGCGCAACTCAAGCAGCTTGGCGATAACTTCGAACAGGCTATACGACGTGACGAGCGGCAGCGTTTGCTTGTTAAGTTTCGGGCTGAGTTTCCGGCCACTGGCAACAATACCGATATGCACGGCCAGCCGCTGCGCGAATCCGGCCAGCAGCCGGACGACGTTGTAAGTGTCGAACTGAACGCAACACACCGTAAGATGCTTGGATATTTGCGCGATGGATTTATGGCGGTTCCTACTCTTGCCGGTCATTGCAATATTAAGAAGCAGTCGGTTTATACCTATCTGGGTCAGCTTGAACAGGCCGGATATAAGCTTGAAAAGAGAAGCACCGGCAACAGGCGGGGCGGTTACCGTTTGATCTATCGGCTTGCAAAGGCTGCATAGTCTGTGGTTATAATGCGGGGCGGGTCGTTGTTGGCCCGCCTCAACGTCTAGGAACAAGGATAGGAAACCAATGGAACTCTCAATTTTCGCACACGCAAAAGACACCGTTTCGGATCACAACAAGGGTAATGCTAAGGTGTTCTTTGAAACCACCCACCACAAAACCTTTAAGGTTGTTAAGCTTACCGGCACCGATCAGTACGGCCAGCCGATCAAGGTCAAAGTCTTCATGGATTCAAAGCAGCCGGTGAAAAAGGTTACTACGTACACTTCTGATCACCCGAAGCATAAGTAGGGTTTCCCTCGCCCCGGCCTTTGTGCCGGGGTTTTTCAGTTTAGGAAGGGAAAAAGAACGATGGAAATTATCACCAGAAAAGAAGCGAAGGCGGCGGGGTTGCAAAGGTATTTCACCGGGAAGCCGTGTAAGCACGGCCACGTTTCCGGGCGTTTGACGTCTGGCGGCAACTGTCAGGAATGTTTAGATCGTAGATATTGGGGCGACATAGAGCGCCCACAAAAGCACCCTGTCCCGGCGCATCTGCGGCAGTATTTGATGGCTAGGAAGGAAGCAAAGGCGGCAGGGCTTACAACCTATTTTACGGGCCAGCCATGCAGAGAGGGGCACGTTGCAGCCCACTGGACTAGTAGCGCAAATTGTGTAATTTGCGAGAGAGCAAGTTTTGATCTCGCGTTTTGCTGTAACAAAAAAGCCCCTATTCGCAGGACTGAAGAATACCGGGCAGAGCACCAGAGGAAATGGCGCGCGGCCAATGCCGAAAAGGAACGTGCGCGTGTCAGAGAATATCAGATCGAAAATAAAGAAAGGTACATGGAGTATCAAACGGCATATCAGGCGGCAAGGCGTGTGTTGCAACGAAAAGCCCAACCACCATGGGTAGACGTTGCAGGATTGAGAGCGATCTATAGAGATATGAGGCGCAAGAACAGAAAAGCCGGAAAGATCGTTTGTCACGTAGATCATATCGTTCCGCTGAAGGGTAGGAACGTCTGCGGCTTGCACGTGCCGTGGAATCTGCGAGTTATTTCAGCACGTGAAAACATGCAAAAGGGAAACCGCTTTGAAACTTAATCAGTTACCCTGCGCGGGGGGCTAATACCGCGCTTTCCTCCCTCCAACTTGCCCCCGGCCTAGTGCTGGGGGTTTTTTTATGGGCCGGTGCCAGTAAATAACCTTGCGGGTTGTATAGGCTGGATTATCTGGCGGGTTGCATGTTCGGGGATTGCTGCGCTTTCTGCACTCGACGGGCCACCCCACTAATTAACCAACATGACAAATTAGTGTACGCGCGCGGGTGTGCGGGCGTTATATATGGCGGGATAATCCGGCGGGGATATGTGGCGGGTTTGTCTGGGGCTGGGGCACCTTGGCAAGGGCGGCAAATGGAAAAATAAATGGCTGTGCGCGGGCGCACGCAAGGGCCACTGGGGTACCCCCGCATATGCTAGCAATACCGCCATCGATTTTGTATCGGTGTAGTTATCGATATGCGTAAAAAGGATACGTTGGGGTAGTCAGCGGGATACCGGCGGGTACCTATGGGGTTTACCCCGGCGGGCCTATGCCCATAGTACAGTTGAATTTCATTTTTGTCAAGAAAAAAAGTTGACACACATGTAAAAAGTACCTATACTGTTGACGTGAGCCGCATTTTTATGTCGAACCACCCCACAACGAAAATTACTTCGTCATACAATCAGTGGTATCGGACATGAATGCGACTCACTCCTCCTTTTTTCACGGGAAACACCGATGTTCACCGCCATGATCCTTGCATGTTGGCTTCATAGTCCCAACGACTGCACACAATTCACCGACAAACGGGGTCCCTACCTTGACAAGGGCGAGTGTGGCACCCGTGCCGTCGAGATGATAGGCGAAATACGCACGATTACGCCCGGAATGATCATCGTCGGTGCCCAATGCACCATAGTCGCGCAGGAATCCACGTAGATATGAACCTCCTACCCCAACAAACACCGAAAAAGCGGGAACTCACACCCCAACAGACGCAGTTCCTCGACATTCTCTTCGAAAACGGTGGCAACGTGACTGCCGCAGCCGTCGATGCGGGCTATTCGAAGGGCAGCGCAGTCTGGTTACGCAAAACTCTCGCCGATGAGATCGTAGATCGCACGAAAGATGTCCTATCTATGAACGCCTACAAGGCTGCTACACGCCTCGTAGACACAATTGACAACCCCGCCCCCGAACGCGGTGATGATCTGCGTCTCAAGGCCGCTGAGAGCCTTCTCAATCGCGTAGGAGTGAAGCAGGCGGAGACAATCAACCACAATGTAACTGCAGTACACGGCGTTGTCCTGCTCCCACCCAAAAAAGAGGTCGTGATCGATGGCTGATATGTCCAAGTACCCAAAGTATAGAGACTTGACCTCCAGCCAGAGAAAACAAGTAGACATTCTTCTCATGCAGGACGAGGCAGCAGGAATTAAAAATCTGCACGTGAACGACTATATACCTATGGTTGTAGATCAGTCCCGAAAAAAGATGGCGTACGGCGGCAGTTGTAAGGGCCGCTCCGCACAGGGAAGCGCGGAGAAGAACTAGGTGGCAGGACGCCCTAAAAAGGACCCCAACGCACCCAAAGCCACGTACAACCTGTCTACAAAGGAACGTGCCCGACGTGCTGCCCAAAAGAAACTCAACGGGGCCAAGCGTCGTGCAGCCAAGACAACGAAGGCGGCAGAGGACAAACGTCGCTACGCCCGCAAACTAGAAACCAAGATAGGTAAAGTGGAGAAGGCCCTTGTTGGCAAGGATACGACAGTCATTGATCAAGGAGATTTGGATGATCTACCTGCAGCCGTTGCGGACTTGGTTGAAGACAGTGAGATCGTATTTCGTCCGAATGAGGGACCACAGGAAGAGTTTCTCAGCGCGGGTGAAAGAGATGTTCTCTACGGGGGTGCAGCCGGGGGCGGTAAATCTTTCGCTCTCTTGGCCGATCCTCTGCGCTTCTGTCACAACGCTAATCATCGTGGGCTTCTTCTTAGGCGTACTCTCGACGAACTAACCGAACTGATCGACAAGTCACGCCAACTATACACGAAGGCGTTTCCCGGTGCGAAGTTTCGTGAGTCGAAGTCTACGTGGGTCTTTCCCTCCGGCGCAACCATCTGGTTCACCTATCTCGACAAGGACAAGGACGTAACTCGTTTTCAGGGACAGGCATTCAACTGGATTGGCATAGATGAAATTACACAATACCCCACGCCTTATGTGTGGGACTACCTGCGTTCTCGCCTTCGTACTACTGATCCTGAACTCCAGCAACACCTGTACATGCGCTGCACAGCCAACCCCGGAGGAGTGGGTGGTTGGTGGGTCAAGAAAACCTACATCGAAGGAACACCTGAGAATAAGCCTTTTCCTGCCTTCGATATAGAAACGCACAAGCCGTTCCTCTGGCCGAAGGGACACGAGAAGGAGGGTCAGCCTCTCTTCTTCCGAAAGTTTGTCCCTGCCCGCTTGACTGACAATCCGCACCTCATGGCAGACGGTCAATACGAGGCGATGCTCAGATCACTGCCAGACGTAGAACGCAGGCGTCTCCTCGAAGGCGACTGGGACGTAGCAGAGGGAGCCGCCTTCCCAGAGTTCTCACGAGCCAAGCACGTCGTCGAGCCATTCGAACTCCCGACGAACTGGCCGCGCATTCGAATGGCCGACTACGGATACGCAGCACCCTCATGCGTTCTCTGGGGTGCAATCGACTGGGACAACAATATCTGGATATACAGAGAACTATATCAAAAACACTTGACAGCAGAAGAACTAGCTGGTAAAATACTAGAAGCGGAACAGCTAGACCCACTACCTCACTACACGGTCCTCGACTCGTCATGCTGGAACAAGACGGGTTTCGGGCCATCAATTGCAGAAGTGATGATGCGAGAGGGCGTACGATGGACACCATCAGATCGCAACCGTATTCAGGGAAAGATGGAGATACACCGTCGCCTCGCTGACGATCCCTACACAGAGGAGCCACGCCTACGCTTCTTCTCTTCGTGTCAGAACATCGTCAAGCAGATTGCAGGCGTACCACTCTCCAAGACGAACAGCGAAGACGTAGATACGAAGGCAGAGGATCACGCATACGATGCCCTGCGTTACGGAATGATGACACGCATGAGTGGTTACGCCTCTATACACCAGCAACTCAATGCAATCAAGAATCAAGTACATCAAGTTCAAGACGAAGTATTCGGATACTAAATGGCAGAGAAAAAAGACCCAACGCAAATAACCCTACGTGAAGCTGCCGATGCGTATAATGCTCGTGGTGCAGGAAAAGTTGCGAGGTTTAGTACGAAGGGTGCATTAAAACAGTATGGAGACATGCCCCTTGTAGAGGCATTTACTCCTAACGAAAACGGTGTACGTCCTATCGACACGATGCTTGAAGGAATGAAGAGTCAAGGCGCATCTAATTCTCTGCAAGATGATCTTCGTCTGATTTCTAGGGATGTTAATCGCCAAATATTCAATGCTGATCCACAATCTCCAGCACTGAACTTGCTTCCGGGCCTAGAGTCGAATGATCCTCAGACTTTTAATATTTTTGGAGAGCGAGTATCCGCACCAAAACAAACTGAAATTGCAATCATTGTCCAGAATAAAGCCGGATGGTCTGAATTTATGCAGCAGCTAGATTCAATCCGTCAGGGCGGGGGGAATGATGCTGTAATTGCTGATGCTATATATGTTAACTTGCAAACAGGCTATCGCGGTGGAGCAATAGCGGGACTAACTGGTGCAGAATATAAAGTTGATAGGGGCACTATTGAGATTACGCCTCAAACTAAAGCCACTCCAGACGTAGATAAACGTACGGGCGCACAAAAGGTGGGCGGAAAACGCGGGACGGCTATTCCACAAGACGTGCCCCTAAACGAGCAGGCACACGCTCGTCTTCAACAGCGTCTAACTGCTAATCAAGAAGATGCGGGCATACGTTCATTTATTGAGAGCAGGATAAAGGCCGATAAGGCTGCACCTGTGTTTGTAATAGAAGGTAAAAATGGAAAATACCGCCAAGTAAACACGGAGGATATGACAGAGGTTCTTTCTCGTATCAAGACCTCCACTCCTATTATTAAAGATAACTTAACAAACAAAGAATTTAACACTCTTGTGCCTGACGATCCTGCGTATAAAGGCGATGATAAAAAGGGAAAGTTTGGTGCGCCTCTTCTTCGTAACGTATTTGCAAATGTAGCAGCCTTTGAAGTGCAGATGTCTGATACAATGCTTGACTTCCTACAGGGAAGAAGTTTGAAATCTGGCGCAGAGACACGATCAAAGACTGCTAAGTCTGGGTATCTTCCACGCCCACGGGGTACGTTCTATCCTGCAGAGAGGGACGCCGCACAGACAGTCGGAAACTGGTTTGATGGTGTACAGGGCGTTGACGTAGCGGACAGATTTAATTTTGAAACGGATAGGGTAACCAGCGCAACTTATGACATACCGGGCATGTTTGACCAGCCCGCTGCACCAGTTGTCCCGTCGCCTGCACAAGCTGCACCCGCAGAAAAGCCCTCACCCACAAGTCTCAACGAACTATTCGAACAGAATCCTGAAGTTCGTTCAGCTATGGAAAAGGCAGGGTTTAAGTTCAAACAAATTACTGATACAGGCGGCAAGATACTAAAAGGCATACTGCCTGTTGCTGTAGCATCTAGCGCAGTTGTAGCTTCCAGAGAAGCAGAAGCGCAGGGAGACACTTCCTTTGTAGCTGGCATGAAGGGTGTTGCAGCAGGGGCATCAGAATTAGTGGCACCCCCCGGAATGGCTTTTAGTGACAGAGAATTCAGAGAGAGTCAGAGGGCGACTACCCCCGGTGGATCAGGGCTTGGTCCGCGAACAGACGTTGCCCCTCAAACAGATGCTCTGGGGTATATCAAACCAGAGTTTGCATCGTATCCTATGGAGGACGCACCGCGTCAGAGTTTCCTAGATACTGAATCACAACAACCACAAACATAGGGGAGAGAAACCTATGCCCGGTAATAACTACAACTACGGCGCATCATACATTATGAGTGCCGACAAGACCAGCGTCGATAAAGACGAAGGCGCAACACAACTCTACCGTGAAGGCTTGGAGTTTGATGGTCGTGTCGTAACTGGCCCGATGATTGAAGCTATGCCCAAGAAGCAAACAAAAGCAACTGTGGAAGCTTCACTGTTTAAGATGGCAGACGAACGCGACTACTAAGGAAGCGACATGGCCGATAATTTCCTAGAGCCGGACGACGAACGAGCGATTCCGATTATAAACCCTGATGAGCAGATGCCCGGACTTGCGGGCCACATCAAGGCTAAGTTTGACGACGCAGAAAACGGACGGTTCTCATACGAACAGCGATGGCTGCAGGCGTATAAAAACTTTCGTGGAATCTACGATAGTACGACGCAGTACCGCGACAGCGAGAAGTCTAAGGTGTTCATCAAGATCACCAAGACAAAGGTCCTTGCTGCGTACGGGCAGATTATCGACATTCTGTTTGCCAACAAGAAGTTCCCACTTGTAGTAGAAGCAACTCCGATGCCGGAAGGCATTGAGCAGTTTGCTCATATGCGTACGCCCCTAGACGAAGCAACCCAAGCACCCAGTGATCCCTACGGATTTCCGGGAGATGGTCGTGAACTTGCACCCGGAGCGATGCAAGCCAATGAGCCGCATCGTCTGGGTTCCTACGGCAAAGACTTCGGAGATATGATCCTAGCGGGCAAGTCCCGCGCAGGAGAGCCGCAGTTCGAGCCTGCAAAAGAGCAGGCACGGAAGATGGAGAAGTGTATCCACGATCAGTTGCTCGACACAAATGCCGTCAGCGAGTTTCGCAAGGCTATCTTTGAGTCGTCTCTGTTCGGCACAGGTATTGTCAAGGGACCATTCAACTTCTACAAGCGTGTTCACAACTGGAAGATGAATGAAGAGGGAGAGCGGGAGTACGACCCCTACGAGCGTACGGTCCCTCGCATCGAACACGTATCTGTCTGGGACTTTCATCCTGATCCGTCCGCCACGTCTGTAGAGGACTGCGAGTACGTTATCGAACGTCACCGCATGAATCGACAGCAGCTTCGTAGCCTTGTTATGCGTCCTCACTTTGACGCCCAAGCAATTGAAGAGTGCCTCGCAAAGGGGCCAAACTACGAAGATAAATACTATGAGGACACAATCCGTGAGGACGAAACCGAACCTCACATCTCTGAGAACCGTTACGAAGTCCTAGAATATTGGGGCGTCCTCGACTCTAAGTTCGCAAAAGAAGTCGGACTAGAGGGTGCTGAAGACATGTCAGAGTTTGACCAGATGCAAGTCAACATCTGGGTATGCGGTACAATGATCCTTCGCTGCGTCGTAAACCCGTTCACCCCAGCACGTATTCCGTATCAGGCTTTTCCATTCGAAATCAATCCCTATCAAATCTGGGGCGTTGGTGTTGCGGAGAACATGGAAGACGCACAGATGCTGATGAACGGCCACGTTCGTATGGCAATTGACAACCTTGCCCTCGCTGGCAACCTCGTCTTCGATGTCGATGAGGCGTCGTTGGTACCCGGACAGAACATGGACATCTTCCCCGGTAAGATATTCCGTCGTCAGTCGGGCGTCACCGGCACGGCAATCAACGGCCTCAAGTTTCCGAACACTGCCGGTGAAAACATCCAGATGTATCAAATCTCACGCCAGCTTGCTGACGAAGAGACAGGCATTCCGTCGATCACACACGGCCAGACGGGAGTCACCGGCACCGGACGCACTGCAGCAGGCTTGTCTATGCTGATGGGCAGTGCAGGCTTGTCGATGAAGACGGTTATCAAGAACATCGACGATCATCTGCTCAAGCCGATTGGTGAAGCGTTCTTTCAGTGGAACATGCAGTTCGGAGAAAACATAGATGACATCACAGGTGACCTAGAGATTAAACCACGTGGCGTAGCAGCCGTCATGCAAAAGGAAGTACGTACACAACGACTCACCTCACTGCTGCAAACTGTAGCCAACCCTATGCTGGCTCCGTTTGTGAAGATACCAAACTTGATGCGTGAACTAGCTATTTCACAGGACATCGATCCTGACAGCTTGGTTAACGACGCCAACGAGGCGCAAGTGTACGCACAGATGCTACAAGGAATGATGCAAAATGCTCAACAAGCAGCAGGCTCAGAAGCTGGCCCCTCTCCTCTACAGCAAGGAATGGCCCCAAATGGAGGAGTACCTGACGGACCTCCGGGAGTCGATGATTCGGGCCGTGGTAACGGCACAATCGGAGTCGGAACTGCGCCAAGTGCAGGGGAAGCTGGGTTTACTGGAAATGCTCCTGAAGTTGAAGGATAGTCACGAGGCAGTGGTAAAAAGCAATGGTTGACAGAAAAACATACACACCAGACGAATACCAGTCTTCTTTCATTGACTACTATGGAGGATTTGGCGGCATCGACGTAAAAAAGGCTCCGCCACCTGTGGATGCTGATCCCACTGACACTGTTAGTCCTGACGTTCTTTCACCTGTAGGGGACGACGATGGGGCAAGCATTTTTAACCAGATGAATATTACCACAGGAATGCCCGCCTTTTCCTCAGAAGATTATGACTACAATGACTACATAAAAAACTTTAGCGAAACTGAGCAAGAAAAAACAGGTGCTGGCAAAGACAAATCACTGAGCGGTTTTGTAGACTGGGCTAAAAATCAAATACAAACCAAACCAGAACTACTGATTGGCACAGCTACGGGCGTACCCGGCTTGGGTGCAATGATGGCAGTCGGTGCAGCTATGAACAGAAAAGAACAACTGAAAAATGCCAACAAAATAGCAGAATCCGGCGGAACCGGCGGTGCTATGTTCAAATTCAATAATCAAACTATTAGTCGTGCCCCCGGCAGCAGAATATACAGTGGCACTCTAGGTGGAATGACCCAGCAGCAAGTTGCTAATGTAGAGGCAATACGACGAGGATTTATTCCCGGCACAATGCAGGAGAACCAAGTTGCCGACGAAGATGGAGGCGGTTGGGAGCAAACTGGCAAGGGATATCTGACCAGCATCGGTGGCGCAGCTATGGACGCATACGGCACTGTTCACAGCGCATCCGGAGTTCAGGGAGGCAGTGCTAGTCAGGCCACTGCCCTGCGTGAAAAATTGTTTGTAGATGCTATGAACGAACGGGGAATTAGTCTGGCGGGAATAAATGTTTCTTCAGCCGCCCTCGAAATGAAACAAGCCCTAGATGCAAGTATGAGGGGCGGTATAGGCACGTTCGAAACTGTACGCCGACAGGACGGTTCTACGTACAATGATAATTTGGGAACAGCGCAAGATTTTGTCAAAAATTACGTAGTCGGTAAGTATGGATCAGGCACCACACAGGATGACGAGGGCAGCGGAACTGCAGGCGCGGGCACCACGTCCGTAGCGGGCGCAGTCCGTCCAAGTTATGCTTCTAGTGCATACCGCGCACCGGGTTCTATGGGCTACGAAGCAGGTCGAACTCCTGCCGATCTTGCGCGAAGACGAGTTGAAGTGGCTGTTGGTCTTCCCGGCAATGAAGAGCGTATGGCTGCTGCTAGAGAAGAAGAAGCCAAAAAACAGGCAGAAGCACAGGCCGCTAGAGATAAAGAAAGAAGACAAAAAGAGGCTGAACAAAGATATCGAGAACAGCAGCAGCAAGAAGATGACGATTTTAATCCTGCTGATCCCGGAGGTTTTGGTCAAGACACTACTTCTGGATTTCAAGATAGCTACACTGAACAAGAAATTGCCGGTGCGTACTTCGCAGACGGTGGCCGTGTCGGTATGCAGATGGGCGGAACCGCTCCACAGGCTGCACCAGCAGGCTTCGTAGAGCGTCCCCCATCACAGGTATCCGAAGCGGCCACTGTGGCTGACGACAAGCCTATGAGCGTCCCAGAGGGCACGTTTGTCATCAACGCTGCAGCCGTCGAAATAGCCGGTGAAACAGATATAGCCAAGATGCTCAACAAGGCATACGAAAACTATCGCGTTCGTGGTGGCAAGGAAGTCATGGGACGTACACCATCTAAGGAAGAAATCGACGTAGCCGTTTCTCGTGGGGAAGTTATCATACCTCCACACATCGCCAAGATCATTGGATATGACCGCCTCGAAAAGATCAATAATCGCGGCAAGAAAGAAACATCTAAACGTATCGAAGAAAACGGTCAACGCCCAGTGGGTGCTGCAGGAGGTGGATTCCTCGACGTGGGAAAGTACGCAGAAGGGGATGAGGTTCTTCCGACTCCCAAGCCCTCCCTTGTCGATAGACGTAGAGACGAAGCCCTTGCAGATGTAGAACTTCGCGCGGACTTAGAGTCGTACATCAAAGACGATAAACTAGCACGGCTTGGTTGGGACTTGTACTCTAAGGGCGAAATTGACATGACGGGGGTCATGCTTCGAAACCCCAATACAGGAGAGGATTACGCGGCGTCAAGTCTTGGCGGCATTTACTTTCCTAAAAAAGGACAGGAAATGTATCCCGGTCCTGTCGAGGTCGCAAAGGCAGATACTGATCAGACAGTGATGCCGACACTGGGAAAGATGCAAGTAGGAAAGGATATACGTACAGATATCCCGTCTATCTATTACTACGCAGAAAAGAATCCGGCTCTAGAAGTACGTAGGGATAAAGACGGCAAGATTATAAACACACCGCAAGAAATGAGTAGAGCAGGTGTATTTATAACGATGGCGCATGAACTTAGACACGCAGCACTAAATTATATCCACAATGAAGGTAAACTTAAAAATGTAATAGGCACTCCTCGTGCGGAAGAACGTCTGATGGACTACTACGATTATCACAATCGAATGACAGCATCTAAGTCCGACCCTTCAGTGCCACCTATTTCTCCTCTTTCTCTTCAGGCAGGTAGACAAGAGTTTGCTTCTTTTGACCCTATGCAGCGCGAGTTAAATGAATACTACGAAAACATAGCTGCCGCTGCTCTCAAAGGCAGAAAAGTCCCGCCTCGCGCAAAACGCATTAAGAAAAATTTCTTTAAAAAGTTCGTAAGTGATCTTTTTAACTAATTCGCTGGCTACCCGCTAACAACGGCCCCAGCACAACCGGAGCGGCTACCTACACGCCAAAGTAGCCCCGCTATCAAGAGGTAATAAAATGGCAAAAGCAAGAGGCCACCGTGCCAACAAACCTAACGATTCATTCGGAACAATCAACAATGACTCGTTATATCGTGGGAAGCACCGCGAAGATGTCTACAAAGACGACGAAGACAACGAAGCGGAAGAGACTGTAGAAGCACAAGACGCGGACCCCGAAGAGGCTACTCCGCAACAAGCAAGCAGTTTCGTAGAACAAAAGCAAGAAGCTGAACACGACTACAAGAAACGATATGACGACCTCAAACGACACTACGATACAAAGGTAAATGAATTCAAGCAGGAAATCGCGGAATTAAAAACGGTTATGCAATCTCCTCAAGCACAGATGCCGAAGGGGGTAGCAATGCCAAAGACTCCAGAAGAACTGCAAGCATTCAAAGATCAGTATCCAGAAGTGTTCGAAGTCGTACAGACCGTTTCATCCTATCAGGCTGAATCACAAGTTGCCGAACTCCGCGAGGAACTAGGTACAATCAAAGAGCGTGAAAAGGAACTACAAAAGCAGAAGGCTTACCAGCAACTGCTCAATCATCACTCAGACTTCGACGAGATCAAGTCAGATGAAAAGTTTCTTTCGTGGCTCGAAGAACAGCCTGAGTCAATCTCAGATGGCATCTACAAAAACAATACGGATGCTAAATGGGCGGCACGGGTCATAGACCTCTACAAGGCCGATACTGGTGTACCGGCAAAAAGGAAGAAGACCACAAAACCTTCTGCAGCAGATGCAGTTACTAAGACCTCCGCGAGAGAAGTAGCGACTGCAAAAGTAGACGGCAAGGTGTGGAAGGCTTCCGAAATCCGTAGTCTCAAGCCGTGGGAGTTCGAGAAACTCGAAGAAGAACTCGACTCTGCGCGTCAAGAGGGACGGATCGACCCTAACAACTAACCTTAACCTCAAGAAGGAAGGAAAGAACCAATGGCATTTGGTACTGCTGCAGGTTACGCAAACCTGCCTTCCGGTAACTTCGCACCGGAAATTTTCAGCCAAAAGGTTCTCAAGTTCTTCCGTCGTGCTTCGGTTGTAGAAGACATTACAAACACCGACTACGCGGGCGAAATTGAAAACTTTGGCGACACGGTTCGCATCATCAAAGAACCAACAGTCACTGTCAGTGCATACACACGGGGTTCCGTTGTAAACGCACAAGACTTGGCTGACGATCAAATCACGATGGTTGTCGATAATGCAAACGCTTTCGCGTTTAAGATCGACGACATCGAAGAGCGGCACTCGCACGTAAACTTCGAAGCACTTGCTACCTCATCTGGTGCATTTGCCCTGAAGCGTAAGTACGACGCCAATGTCCTGCAAGCCATGTCAGATGGTGCAGGCATTGCAGGTGCTGACGATGCCTCACTCTCTGGCGGGTTGACCACTACCAACTCTGCTCTGGGCACAGCATCCGCTCCAATCAACGTAGAAACCGACGATGCAGGCATCAACCTGATGCTGCTGATGGCACGTTCGCTTGACGATCAGTCTGTGCCGGAAGAGAATCGCTGGTTCGTAGCACCGCCGATCTTCTACGAGAAGATGTTCCAAGCCGGTAATAAAATGGCTGAAGTTCAGGTAACCGGCGATGGTACTTCACCACTGCGTAACGGTCTTGCTGTACCGGGCACCCTTGCTGGTTTCCGCTGCTACAAGTCCACCGCACTCAACTCAACAGCAGGTACCGATCAGGTAACTCTGTCTGGTGTGGCAACTGACGCCTCTGAGAATGTTATTCTCGCAGGTCACATGTCGTCCACCTCCACTGCTTCGCACATTGCTAAGACCGAAGTGGTTCGTTCAACTGAGTCGTTCTCTGACGTGATTCGTGGTCTGCACGTTTTCGGTCGCAAAGTTCTGCGTCCAGAAGCTGTCGTTCGCGGCGTCATTGACTTCGCGTAAGGGAGGGTTAAGTAAATGACTACTTACAATCATACCATTCCCGGTGGCGGCACTGTCGGACATCCCGGCAATGTTCCCCGGCCTTACATGGTCCAGTCTCGCATCTTCGATGCTGCTGACCAGAACCTGTCAGCTAACGATGTCGTTCAGATGATCGATGTTCCGGACAATACAATGGTTATTGGCGGATGTATCGATGTTCTTGAAGCAGGCGGTTCAGGCTTGACCTACGATGTGGGTCTCAGCACTGACATCGACGCTTTTGCTGACGGTGTTGACGGAAACGCTGACGCCATCTACCAGTTTAACCTCAAGGCTGCGGGCATCAATACTGTTATTGCTGCTGACGCCATTCAGGTTAAGGCACTGGGTGCAGGCGTAACTGCAGGACGCTTCCGCGTTATCGCCATCCTGTGCGATATCGGAACAGGTCCTAAGCAGACTGCTTCCGTAACTACGGGTACATAATACTTTTGGGGGCAGGGCAACTTGCCCCCTTTACTCCTTACTCAATTCATGTTATAAGCAATAACCTTTGCGGGGGATACACCTATGGCACCTAGAGCACCAGCCAAACCAAAGAAGAAGAAGTCAGGCAGTCCTACGCCTAAAAACAAGGCTCTCTACTCTCGTGTAAAAGCAGAAGCAAAGAAGAAATTCGATGTTTACCCAAGCGCATACGCAAATGCTTGGCTTGTTCGTACGTATAAGAAGCGTGGTGGGACGTACGCCTAATGGCCAAACCAAAGGGCGGCTTAACGAAATGGTTCAAGGAAGACTGGCGGGATGTAAAGACCGGCAAGAAATGTGGTCGTTCCGGATCAGAAAAGAAGAAGCGGCCCTATCCTGCATGTAGGCCAGCCAAAGTGGCCAAGCGCATAACCAAGAAAGAAGCAGCAAAGAAGACCGGACCACGCAAAGTGAACTGGTCTGTAACAGCTTCGGGCAGAAGAAGGAAGAAGTCCAGTGGCAAAAAAGCCTGACAACATGCCTGCCCGCAACAAGAAGAACTTTCGCCCTACCAAGAAGGGTGCGGGTATGACGAAGGCTGGGGTGGCTGCATACCGCAAGAAGAACCCCGGCAGCAAACTCAAGACTGCAGTGACAGGTAAAGTAAAACCCGGAAGCAAGGCAGCAAAACGTCGCAAGTCATTTTGTGCCCGCTCTGCAGGACAGATGAAGAAGTTCCCGAAGGCAGCGAAGAATCCGAATAGTCGTCTTCGCCAAGCACGGAAGAGGTGGAAATGTTAAACCTACTGATAGGTCCGATTTCTGAACTAGCTGGCACATGGCTACAGGGCAAGGTCGAAAAGACCAAAGCCGAAACAGGTGCGAAGGTCGCGATGGCAAAAGCCGAAGCGGTCATCATGGAAAAGAAAGCAACAGGTGAAATAGACTGGGACTTAGAAGCGATCAAGGGTAGTCAGAACTCGTGGAAGGATGAGTGGCTGGTTATCTTGTTTTCGGTTCCCCTGATCCTAGCATTCATACCGGGTATGGAAGATGTCGTCTCACACGGATTTCAACAACTGGAGCAAATGCCTGAATGGTACCAGTACAGCTTGGGCGTTATTGTTGCTGCAAGCTTTGGCGTACGAAGCGCAACGAAGTTCTTCGGAAAGAAATAGGCGTGGCTGACGTAACATTCGAACGCATCTCGAAATGGAAGCTTCTGCCCCGCTTTATGATGCTCGTGATGACACTGATGAGTTGGCGTTGTGCAGAGTGGTTTATGAACTTGGACAGCCCCACTGCAGCACAGTCCGCATTTGTAAGCGTTGTAATGGGAGCCATGACAGGTGCGTTTGGTATCTGGATGGGAGGAGAAAACAGAAATGAAACGAGTTCCAAAAAAACCTACGAAGAAAGACCTAACTAAGCGGCAAAAAGAAACTATGAAAAAGCATTCTAAGCATCATAGTAAAAAACATATGGCCGCAATGAAGAAGGACATGCTAGCAGGTATGTCGTTTACAAAGGCTCACGTACGAGCCAAAAAGAAGGTTGGTAATTAGATGAAGTATAACACTTCTCATTTTCTGGATAAACTGATTGCACACGAGGGCATGGTCCTCACTGTCTATCAGGATACGCTGGGTATCGACACAATTGGTATCGGACGCAATCTCAAGGATCGTGGTATCAGCAAAGAAGAACTGGATCACATGGACATCCCATCGATGGCTGTTGTGTACGAGCATGGTATCACAGAGGCTGATGCCCGCTACCTAGCTATGAACGATATGAAGATCGTCGAGGACGAACTGTGTCGCGTACACGAGTGTGTGAAGGACCTCGACTCCGTTCGACAATTGATTCTGATGGACATGGCTTTTAACATGGGTGTCCCCCGTCTCTGTAAATTCAAGCGCATGTGGAATGCGATACACGAAAAGAAGTTCGACGCCGCTGGACGGGAGATGCTCGATTCGCGTTGGGCGACACAAGTCGGTTCGCGGGCCACTAAGCTTTCGGACGCAATGGTCAAGGGAGAGTTCTGAACGTGAAACACGTCTTTCTCCTGTTCGTTTTCTTGGGCACGGGGGAAGACAAGAAGATGGTCAGCAACGATTTGTACTTTGCCGACCTCAATGATTGTGTGTGGTACGCACAAACCCTACACAAACAGGGAGAAAAGATAACCTCCTACTGTCTACCAAAACTAATCGACAACAACACGAAAGTATACTGATGGACCCCATTTCCGCAATGGCAACTGCTTCGGCAGCCTTTTCTGCAATCAAGAAGGGTTTTGCCGTAGGTCGGGATATCGAACAGATGGCGGGCGACCTGTCACGTTGGATGGGTGCCATGTCTGACTTGGAGCAGGCGGAGAAGGAAGCCAAGAACCCGCCGATATTCAAGAAGTTGTTTGCTGGACAGACGGTGGAGCAGGAAGCCATAACCGCCTTTGCCAATAAAGAAAAGGCAAGGCAGCAGCGATACGAACTACAGCAGTGGATAAGCCTGACGATGGGCAAGTCGAAGTGGGACTCACTCGTAGCAATGGAAGGTCAGATACGTAAGCAGCGCAAGGAAACACTCTACAAGCAGCGTGAACGCAGACAGAAGTTTGTAGAGATTGTAGCGTGGATACTGGTAGTTACTGCAGGTGCCGCAGCCCTATACGCTTTCGTCGTCTTTATGAAGGGGCAGGTTGCTCACGCTGCAGACCCAGAGTACGTGACCTGTCGGTTGAAGGGCTGCACCACCGTAGACAAGCAGAGGGTGTGCGTATATCACGGCGTAAACAATACGGTGGACACGTTGTTTTTTCGTATGGACGAGTGGTTCCCCCGCGAGTTTCAGTGTAAGTATGAGCCTAACGATGCCAAGCCACCAAGCATCCAAGAAACACTCAAAGCAATCCGCGAGTCACAAAAGAAATAAGTCCTTGCCAAACTGTTAAAATAGGTGTATAATGCTCTACAGGGAGACCGACATGAAACGACTTGCCTACGAAGCATTGAAGCACAAGTACGAGGCCCAACAAAAAGATGCACTCTTTGTATATGCGAATTACACGAACAATCCTGCTGCTATCGGTGAACATCCGGATTTGCTTGAAGAAATGGACAAGGCGGTCCAAGCTTGGGCGGATGCTGAGGACAAGCTGGCAGCACTTGCAGTTCTGGATAGCGAAGCTTAACGGGTACTAGATATGCCAGTATTAAATGGAGGTTCCAAGTTTGTTACCCAAGCAACGGCCCTGACAAATACGAATGATACGGATTGCTACGTTGTTCCGGCAAACTTTTCGTCCCACATTGAACACGTCCTGATAACCAACAACGATTCTAGTAATCGTAACTACACTCTAAAGTTTCACGAAGCTGATGCCTCGACTACACACACGTTGTTTTCGTCCCACGCAGTGACAGGCAAAGGTTCTGAATCACTCTTTACAGTAGACAAGCCTCTCTACTGCCACGCGGGTGACAAGATTATCGTAGCTGCAGGCACCGCTGACACCCTGACAGTCGTCGTTGCTGCCGAAGAATTTTACGAACCTCACAGGTAAAACATGAACTATCTCCAACTCTGCAATGCTGTTCTTCGAGAGATCAACGAGGTTGAAATCACTAACGTGGCTTCGACTAGGGGTATACAAACATCTGTTGCTGATTTTATCAACAAGGCTCAACGTGACATTATCAACTCAGAAATCGAGTGGCCGTTTACTGTTGTTAGTCAATCTTTCACAACTACTGCAGGAACAGCAGAGTATGCCAGAGAATCAGATGCGAAGACTGTTGATTATGACAGCTTTACTGTACAAGAATCCGCATCGACAGCAGAAAAAAAACTAAGATATCTTTCATTTAATGAATACTTAGATCGGCGCAATGAGACCGATACAAATCCCGACACGGGTTCACGTGCCCTGCCGGAGTTTATTTATAAGACGCCTGACCAAAAGCTAGGATTGTCTCCTGTACCGGACGTGTCCACCTACACCGTTAGGTACTACTACTATAAGACAGTCAGCGACATGTCCGCAAACACAGACACACCTACTATTCCAGAAAGATTTCACGACGTTATTGTAAATCGCGCTAGGTACTACGCACACATGCTACGCTCCGATGTGCAATTCTCACAGCTTGCATTGCGAGATTACACAGAAGGATTGTCTCGTATGCGTATCGAATTGATTAATCGTAAGGATTACATGAGAGCCGTCTAATGCCCGATACTTCCCTACTAAGTCCATTTGTTGTAAAGCTAGATGGCGGACTAATTCTTAACAGGGATTCGTTCTCTATGCCCCCCGGCGCGGCTCTTGAACTTATTAACTTTGAGCCGGATATTTCAGGCGGCTATCGTCGTATCAATGGTTTTTCAAAATATAATTCCACTATTGTCCCGCAGACGAGTGCTTCCACAGAAAAAATTCTTGGCGTGGCTATATACAAGGGCAACATAATTGCTGCACGAGGCACAAAAGTTTTTAAGGGTGGCACCAGCGGATCGTGGACAGAGATACAGACGGGCAGAACTGGTGCTGAACGCTACAGCTTTGTTACATACAACTTTGACAACAACGAAAAAATAATCTATGTAGACGGCGTTAATAACGCTGCCATATTTAATAATAGTTCCGTTACTGCTGTAAACACTACTGGCGCACCCGCTGATCCTGCAACTGTCGCTTTACACAAAAATCACATGTTCTTTGCGGGTATGTCATCCAACCCTCAAGAGATTGTGTTTTCTGCACCCTTTAGCGAAACAGATTTTTCTGCAGCAAACGGCGCAGGGTCAATCAAAGTCGATAGCACGGTAGTTCAGCTAGTCACTTTTCGTAACTCGTTGTTTATTTTCTGCGAAGATCAGATTCATCAACTTACCGGCACATCCATTGCTGACTTTCAACTGCAACCTGTAACGCGCAGAATCGGCTGTGTGAGTCAGCACAGTATTCAGGAACTTGGCGGTGACATTATCTACCTTGCCCCCGATGGGCTTCGCACCCTTGCGGGTACTGCACGTATCGGTGACGTAGAACTTGGTACAGTATCAAAGCAGATACAGGACAGGCTTCTGCTTACTAATATTAGTCTCGACAGAATTTCTTCTACTGTTATTCGTAATAAGAGCCAGTACCGCCTCTTTTTTGCTGCAGATGCTACTGTGGAAACAGGATCAAAGGGCATAGCTGCCGTAATTAAGCAGTCCTCCGAAAGCGGAGGTATGGGGTTCGAGTACGCTGACTTGCAGGGCATCAAGCCTGCCTGCATGGCATCCGGCTTTATCGACAACACCGAAACAATCGTTCACGGCGGTCACGACGGTTACGTATACAAACACGATGATGGTAACACTTTTGATGGGACTTCTATACCCGCACGATATCGATCTCCTGACTTGAATATGGGAGATGCAGGTGTTCGCAAAATGATGCAAAGAATTATTTGGAACTACGAAAACGAAGGCACGATGAATTCCAACTTTCGTATTCGTTATGATTTTCTTTCTAGTGACACTCCTCAACCTGCAGAGTACGCCCTAAGCACCGGAGGAAGCGCAGCTATCTACGGCGATCCTATTAGTAAGTACGCCACTGCGGTGTATGGATCGTCAGGCGCACCTCTGGTACGTCAGTCCGTAGAGGGTGGCGGATTTACAGTGGGTGTGCGTGTGGATGACCGCAGCGGACTTGCACCCTTTTCAATCAAGGGTTATCAACTAGAATTTACTCCGGGAGGGAGACGTTAAATGGCAGGATATTCCGCACGGCAGTCAACCTACGTTGATGGCGACGTTATTGATGCAGCAGATTCCAATGATGAATTCAACCAGCTTTTAGCCTCGTTTGTTAATACCACTGGTCACAAGCATGATGGCACAGCAGGTGAGGGTCCGGTTATCGGACTCATTGGCGATCCGGGAGTAACGACCCCCTTAAACAAGGTTGTTGTTGACAACCCCAACAATCAAATCGAAGTAAGTGTAGACGTATCAGGTACGTCCACCGAACAGGTTGTCTTTAAGGACGGCGTGATTGAGCCGACAACTGACAACGATATCGATCTGGGTTCATCGGGCAAGGAATTTAAGGACCTCTATATAGATGGAACGGCTCACGTAGATGCCATCAACTTCAACGGCACAGCCATAACATCCACTGCTGCTGAACTCAACATCCTAGACGGTGTGACATCGACTGCGGCAGAACTTAATATCCTAGATGGCGTAACATCCACAGCAGCAGAAATAAATATCCTAGACGGTGTAACCTCGACTACGGCAGAACTCAATATCTTAGATGGTGTAACATCGACTGCAGCAGAACTAAACATCCTTGATGGTGTAACCGCTACTGCGTCAGAGTTGAACATTATGGATGGGGTAACAGCTACCACATCTGAACTCAACATTATGGACGGTGTTACTGCTACGACTGCAGAACTCAACCTGATGGATGGTGGCACATCTGCTGGCACAACGGCAGTGGCTGGTGCTGACGGTCTTGTAACTAATGACGCCGGTACTATGCGGCAGACCACAGTTGACACTTTCGACACGTACCTTGCTGCAACCACAAAGACCCTAACAAACAAAACAATCGACGCAGACAACAATACCCTGTCGAATATCGAAGTGGACAACCTCAAGTCGGGTGTTCTCGATACGGACCTGTCCAGTGTTGCTGGCACAGATACGACGCTGGCATCCGCTAAAGCTATTAAGGCATATGTAGATGCACAGATACAGACAGAAGATACGCTAGAAGAACTAAACGATACCAATATATCATCTCTTGCATCTGGTCACGTTCTTATCTATGATGGCTCTGACAGCTTTGACAACAAGGCTATTTCTGGTGATATTACGCTGGCCTCTACAGGTGCAGCAACGATTGCTAATGATGCAGTTGAAACAGCAATGGTCAACGAGAATGTTATTAGCGGTCAGTCTGCTATTACGTCTGGTGATGTTAGTATTACTAACGATACTCTGCTGTTACATGACGCATCAGCAAGCGCACTTAAAAAAGTTACAGTCACTAACCTTATCTCTAGTGCCGGTGGCCTGACAGAAGTGGTGGCCGACACTAGCCCACAGCTTGGTGGCGACCTTGATGTAAATGGCAACGACATCGTATCCACGTCAAATGGCAATATCGACATCCTACCAAACGGGTCGGGTAAGGTAAACATCGACGGCAATGGTTCATCTGGTGGTGTGACCATTTCAGATGGCTTAGTTGATATCCGCACTGGCACAGGTTCTCGTTCACAAGTTAAATTTTATTGTGAGTCAAGTAACGCACACGCACAAACTATACAGGCACAACCACACTCTGCGTCAGTTACAAATACTCTGACTCTTCCTGCTGGCGGCGACCAAGAAATTGTTGGAACAACAGCTACTCAGACTTTGACCAACAAAACTATTAATGCCAGTCAGCTTTCTGGCACCGTAGCTAACGCACGACTTGATGCAGATTTACAAGCAATTGCTGGTCTGACATCTGCAGCGGATAAAGGTATTCAGTTTACCGGCTCTGGTAGCGCAGCCACATACGACCTTACAGCAGCAGGAAAAGCCCTACTTGATGATGCCGATGCAGCAGCGCAGCGTTCAACTCTAGGGCTTGGTACAGCAGCAGTCGCAGCTACAGGCATTAGCAGTGGTAATGTAGCCGTATTTACGAGTGGTGCTGCTGACAATGACTTTCTTCGTATTGACGGTACATCCATTGAAGGGCGTTCCGCATCAGAAGTTATCTCAGACATCGGTGCTGTAACTGCTGCTGATGCTGCTAACGAAGCGACAGCCCTTGCAATTGCGCTGGGTTAACCTTGACAATCAACGATTAATAACGTATAATATATCCGAAGAGGGATAATCTATGGCTAACACATTTAAGGTAGTATCGCATGACGTTATGCCAGCATCTAGCGGTACGCCAGAAGACTTGTACACCTGCCCCGGCAGTACCACCACAATAATCTTGGGTATGGTGCTTTCAAACGTACACACCAGCCAAGTCACAGTAAGTGTGAAGCTGGTTAGTGATACATCAGGCGGTGGACGTACAGCGACCAACACGACAACATTCTTGTTGAAAGATGCCCCGCTTCCTGTGGGTTCATCTCTTGAAATACTTGCTGGCAACAAAGTAGTCCTTGAAACAACAGACAAGATTCAGATTGACTGTTCTGTTGCTGACAAGGCTAGTGTAACTATGAGCATCATGGAGATAACCTAATGCCGTATATTGGTTCTGGGGTATCACGATTTAATACGGCTGACAGTCTCACTGTAAGCGGCACTACCACACTTACGGGTAACGCAACAGCGGCGGGTACGCTTGATGTTACTGGCGCAATAACATCAAGTGCTGGCGCAACAATCACTACTGACGACAATAGTGCAAACCTAACACTCAAGTCTACAGACGCAGATGGTGGTCGTGGTCCTGATTTAGTATTAACAAGAGATTCTGCTTCTCCCGCCGACGGTGATGCTATCGGATTTATTAGTTGGACTGCTGATAACGATGCCGGTGCAGACCATGCATTTTGTGGAATTGAGGTGCTTGCATCAGATGTCAGCGACGGCTCTGAAGATGCAACTTGGTCATTAATGACACAGGTTGCTGGTACATCAAGGTCACGCTTTTCCGCAACTCCCACAGAAACTGTACTCAACGAGGACAGCGTAGACGTAGACTTCCGTGTTGAAAGCAACGGCAACGCTAATATGCTTGTTGTTGATGGCGGTAATGATAAAGTCGGTATCGGCACAAATTCTCCCGCAAGAACACTAACAGTCAATGCAAGTGAGAATAGGGTTGCAAGCATAACTCATACAGCCGGAACATATGCTTTTGCTACTTTCTCAGATGCAAATACATCCAATGATGGTTCCGTAAGAGTTGGTGCATTAACAAACGATTTGGTGATGTTTTCTGGCGGCTCTGAAACCGCCCGTCTTTTGTCCGGCGGTGGCCTTACCTTCAACGGCGATACGGCGGCGGCAAATGCGCTGGATGATTATGAAGAAGGCACTTGGACGCCGACATTTTTTGGCTCATCCACTGCGGGAACTTACACTTACACCACAAGTGGAAACTCACCGTATGCAAACTATACCAAGATAGGACGCACTGTTACCTTACAAGTTATGCTCAACA
>Ga0208434_1000082_pt1 | contig 50876 bp, 65 predicted proteins | sample 13_taG_FD_184086 | JGI IMG/M metagenome (GOLD analysis project Ga0208434, IMG submission 184086) | Marine viral communities from the Subarctic Pacific Ocean - 13_ETSP_OMZ_AT15268 metaG (SPAdes) (version 2) | ecosystem: Environmental > Aquatic > Marine > Oceanic | place: Pacific Ocean | collected... | reverse complement strand
ACCCAGCAAAATACGACACGACCACAAGTAATGATATTTGGTTAGATGAAAGACTGGGCGAAATGTGGTGGGACACAGACTTGGCACGCTTCTATCGTTATAATGATTATGGTGATGCCAACGGAAACTTAAACATTGATTACGTGAGAAAGTATTGGGGTGCAATAGTTCCAAGTTCAACTGTAATTGTAAGGAAATGGACAAAATCTAGAACATTACCAACAACTACATCAACGTATAATACTAAAGAATACTACGATGACATTGCTGGCAAACTTGTTACTGATTATTTCTATTGGACAGAAGACGATGACACGTCAGAACTAAAAATGCTAATTGATTCTGGTGGACCGAAAAACAGTTTCTTGCCAGTTTCCACATCAAGTGTGGTTATTAGTAATAATGCGAAGACATATGATAACCAGACTGTTACAGCATCATTAGAATATCAACAAGAAAAAGGTCTTGTTAAGGGACACTCAGATTGGGAAATGTTGTTAGATGACTCAAAGTCTGTTATACCTAACAGATTCTTAGATGACTTAACAAATTCTATCTCTGGTGTCACTATATTGAAATCTTATGTTACTAAACTAGTGACATCTGAATTAGTTGACGTTAACTTTGCAGTTGTAACGCCAAAAGACAGGCACGGAAACAACTTTATGAGTGGACTATCATCTAAGTATTGACGGTAATAATTTAAAGATTAGTAAGCAACATACAATGGTAGTGGGAGATGTATTAAGAGTTTACTCAGTAGAAGCAACGAAGAACAATTGGTTTACTAATACTACAAAAACTCGCAATAACTTTGCTTCAGTAATAAACACAATGATGAGTAACAAAATGTTACAGACTGTATATTCTAAGTATACTCAATACATAGATACTGATGATATTATTTTCAAACTAGGCAATTGGTATATAGATGACAGTTACAAAACGATTAATTCGTTCTCATATCTATCGACTACTAGAGAGTTTGATATGATTGAACAATACGAGAATGGTATAAAGTCATTTAAATTAAAATTACCAACACACGATGAATACTACTTTGAGCATGAAGGACAACTGCAATTAGTTCACAGAACTAAGAGTACGTTGAATGTATCTTTCGATTCGATAGCATTACCAGAAACAGGTTATGATATTTATTATAGTAATGCAATAGGAATTCAAGTACACGAGTTGATGAATTTAATCAGAGATTATCCAAATACTTCATTTATTAATGACATATTCTTTTCTATGATTAAATATCTTTACACAGAAAAAACATATCCTTCTTGGTTATTCAAAACAAGTTATTTTGATTTAGATTTACATAACCGAGAGATGAAACAATATGCCGTTTATCAAAGAGATAGTGAAGAAGATGTGGTAGAGTATGTTAGAGAAGCAAAGCCATATCATGCGAAGATAAGAGAAATCAAAAGAATAAACACTACAACTGATTCAATAACAGCAACTACTACAATTGATGAGAAAATGGCTCTTAGTTTAGACTTTGGTAATAACAGTAGATACTTAGACACTACGTTAGATGCTGGCAAATATGGAACACTTTCCACTCCAACAACAGTCACAGATGCTGGTTCATTTATAACTGGTAAAGAATATACAATCGTAACAACAGGAACGACAGACTTTACTTTAATTGGTGCAAGTGATAGTAATGTTGGTACTACATTTACAGCAACAAATAATGGTGTCGTAATAATTAACGCTGGTTCATTTATAGTTGGAAATTCATATTATATATCAGCACCAGGAACGACAGACTTTACTTTAATTGGTGCAAGTGATAGTAATGTTGGTACTACATTTACAGCAACAGGCGTAGGCACAGGAACAGGTACGGCAGGTTGGAGCGGAACTGGTACTGCAAAAACTAATTCATTCAATGACATTGCTGATGGAGAATATGAGCAGGGACAGTTCTTACTAAACAGATACACACCAACATCAGAAGAGGGCGGATTTGACACCGGCTTAGTAAACTCAAAAGCATTAGAGAGTTCAATAGTCAGACTACAGACATACAGTGGTGATATCACTGGTGGAATTGGTTCAGAGACAGTTGACAAAACAGAATTTTATGTGTATGATATGTATGGTAGAGGTTACAATATCGGAGTTAAATCTTCGGGTACAATCTCATCATTTAATGGCACAACTTTGGTAGTAAATAACGCATCGTTGTTTGATACTGCCTCTAAAAATAATAAAAAATTAATAGCAGTGCAGAAAGCAGGCACTTCTAACGTAGAATTTATGATGTATGATAAGAAAGCAAGTACATCACTTACTATTAGTGACCGAGTATTGTATACGGGTCTAGGGCATTCATTTGCTAATAACGACTTAGTATATGTGCTTGAGACTCCATTACAGTTGGTTTTACAAGACTTAGTGTAAAATAGAGTGACTATATAACCTAAACAGATGGTTTGTATAAATACAATAGTAGATAAATATATGAAACAATCTAAGAGACGGAAGGAACATGTTTAAAGATACAGTAAAATCACAAGTAGTCGGCACACTTAAAATCTATGATAAAGAGAGTGGTGACGTACTTGTACAAAAGAAAAACGCAATTCATCCAGGGAACATGGCATATGTTATGGCTTCGGCTATGGCAGGCAAGGCAACGAGTGTAAATTCGGCAGGCAATGCGCCATCAATTAATTGGATGCAGTTCGGCAGTGGTGGTAGTACCTCGACTACTACGCTTTCTTATCGTTCTCCTAGAGTGTACCCAACATATGACCAACTAGCCATAACGGCCAGTAATTCATCACTGTATGTACCAAAGTATGAACAGTTGACTACAAATACCGTGTATTATCCAGGAGAGGACATGGGGGCTGGAGTAATAGTACCAAACAATACATCCAAAGTAAAATTTAGCGTGAATTTAACTCATGCAGATTATGCCACGGCTGTAGGAGAATCGATTCCATCAAGTGACAGTTCGGCTAGTTCAGCACAAGTCGAAGCGTTTACTTTTGATGAAATTGGTTTGATGGCTGGGGTTACCGATAGTGGTGCCTTAGATAAAACAAAAACCTTAATGCTAACCCACGTAACATTCCATCCCGTGTTGCTGGCAGCAAATAGAACTATTGTAATTGACTATACAGTTACAATACAAATTAGTTAAATTTTAGGAGTATAACAATGGCTTCAGGCTCACAAATAACAAACTCAGACTTATCAAGTCTACGAAGTGCTATGAATACTATCTTAAACGGCACGGGCGTACATGGTGGATATAACCAGTCACATACTATCGCGGCAAATCCTACAACTGGTGACACGGTTGACGATGCATACCATGATTCACTATTCGCTGCCGCGGCAAAGATAGCAAATTATTATAATATTACAAACCCATTTACGGCAGTTGATGCAGGAACAACAATCGACTGGGACCATTATGGTTCTGTAGCGGCACAATTCATCACTGACATCGAAACACGTTTTGATTCTCCTTGGTCTTACACAGACTGGGACACAAGTGTACAGAATGAAACACAAGAAACAGCATCAAACTGGAACGGAACTAGAACTCAAATTGTTAAATTCGAATTTGGTTCAGTGGCTAACTTGAATGCTTGGTTCGCCGCGGGTGGCGAACTTAGAGTTACAGCATCACATAGTGACTCAAGTGGCAACCAACAGGGCACTTCTTGGGAACAACTTACTGGTGAACTAGGTACTTTTACTTACTCAGTAAGACCAGAAGATTCAAGTTCAGTTGATACACGTTCAAGATATAAACACAGTGATATCACAACTTCTTATGTTGTACATAAGAAAGAAATAGCAGATGATTCAGATTATAGTGCGAACTATATTCAAGTTTCAGCCAAAACAGAAAACAGTGGCGCAGACATATTAGTTAAAATAGAATTAGCAGATGCTCACGTTGCCCGTTCAGGCAGTGGTTCTGGTTATGGTGGTGCATGGTCATGGACTGGTGCTGACAATGTACCGGGAACATCGACAGTTACTATTGCATCGAAAAAATTAACAAATGCGTCTGGCTCAGTTATGGCTTCGAATCCAACGTCTACTGTTACTGATTCTCTGTAAACTAAGTTGTGGGACGATGTAAATGCCACAGAGTTATTATCTAAATAGATGGAAATTACATGTCGCAGATTTTAACTCATTTGCAGACGATATCAATGATATAGTCGGTATCGGCGCATCAGATTCGGGATATGGTCAAAGTCATCTCGTTGTTACTAAAGCATTAGAAGAAGTAACAACATCATTGTGGGATGAACTTTTGACCTCAATGCTCTATGCTGGCAGACATCAAGGTACAGTACTAAACTCGCCAACTAGCACAAGTCATGCTAGTTGGCCATCCTCACATCAACTAGATTCAATTCTTCCCACTATAACTACAGATATAGCAAACATAGTAGGAAACAAACTAAACAGTGATGTAGCATACATGACTGCAACTCCAAATCAAATATCTTCATCAAAAGCATACGTAGACCCAGCAGGTAGTCCCGGTACTCCTATTTGGACTAGTGCAAATCAAGTATTTTATGAAGCAAAAGTTACCTTTACAGACGAAGATAATCGCAGACACTTCTTTAATTCTGGTGGAGAACTTAGATTTGATGCAACATTGACTGGCGTTGATGCGGCACATGCCCAAAGTGTTGACTGGGAAACAATGTTAGCCGCGATTCAAACGATTAAATTGTCTCATTCTTCTACAGAAAGTTCAGCAAGTCTAGGCACTCCGGGCTATGGATTTAATATGTTAACTGGCACATATCAACTTGTTTACACAAAAGGCGGAACAGGTGATTATGCTGGAAACCAAATAAACATATATGCAAAACTGTCAGGTTCAAATGCAATAGATATTAAAATATCATTTGATGATGCTCATGTCTCTGACAATGGCACTTGGACTACTCCTCCATATTCTGGCAACTGGACAGGAACAGACTATGTAGCAGGGACATTAACAGTTACATTAGATGAACTTAGACCAGTTGATTCACCAAATGGCGTAACGCTCTCATCCCCAACTTATTCCCATATTTCTCAACTTTAAGTGTTGACTTTTGGTCGATTTTACTGTATTATTAGTACTAATACAGGAGAATAATTTATGGCCGAGAGCATTAAAGGTGTATCATCAGAGAAAGACTTAGAGAGATTAGAAAAAGCACTAGACTTTTCTAATACAATGAAGACTTTCAATCTAAACAAAAACAATCTAAAAGTCAAAACACAGAACTTGCTAAGTTATAGCACGGCTGGTGGCTCATTCATAGTTGACCAATCACTTATATCTTTTATGAACTTCGTTGTTTCAAGTGGTAAAACAGAGATAACTCTACTTGATAAGAACGATATACCTGTTCGTATTGAAGACACTGAAAAATTCCTTGACGAAACATCGAGTTTATACTTCGAAGTAGTGAATGACTATTATAACGAATATCAAAAATTAAGAAGTTCCCGTAAAATAGAAAAAGTATTAGAAATTTAATATGAGTAAAGGTATTATAATATTTGCTCAGAACAATGAGTACGTTGACTATGCTAAACAGGCTTGTGCTTGTGCTGGTTATGCCAGAAAGAATCTTTCATTGTTTGACGAGATATGTCTAATAACTAATACCGAGACTTTAAAATCGAACGAAACACTAATTAACGAGTACTTTGATAAAGTAATTGTTAGTGATGAGTTTCAACCAGAAAACATACGATTGTTTAAAGATACCACACATATAACTGAGTATGCATCATTTAAGAACATGGGCAGAAGTGAGGTATATGAGTTGTCTCCTTACGATGAAACACTTGTGATAGATAGTGATTATTTCATAATGAATGATGTGCTAGACCAAGTATGGGATAGTGAAAACGATGTGATGATTAACTGTAAATACAGAGATGTTTCGGGACGTCATAAAGGGAACATAGAATATCTGGATAACTTTAGTATTCCAATGTATTGGGCAACAGTTTTTTATTTTAAGAAATCTGATTTTGCCGAAAATCTATTCACTCTTATAAGTCATATAAAATATAATTACAAGTATTATTATTACCTATATAATTGTAGTGGCAATCTATATAGAAATGATTTTGCATTTTCTATGGCACTACATATATTGAACGGTAGTGTTGCGTTTGATGTGCCATCATTGCCATTTGATTATCTGAATAATAGTTTTGACCTTGATGATATTTACAGAGTCAACTCACATAATGATATTATTATGTATTGTGCTGATGCTGAAAGAATTACAAACCATATACTATCAAGGTTTAAAAACATAGACGTGCATATTATGAATAAGAAAGCAATAGCAAGATGTATTGATGACCTATTGACAAACGGAGAGAAAGTATGAGCAAAGGATATATAACTATTGCCCAGAATAGTGAAGACATTGATTACTTAGAAATGTCATATGCTCTCGCTCTCAGTTTAAAAGCAACACAAGAGAATAGCAATCTATGTGTATGTGTAGATGAAGAAACAAAGAAACTAATAACTGATAAACATAAGAAAGTATTTGATGCTATAGTTGATATTCCTTGGAATGATGATGCTAAAGGAGACAAGTGGAAGATACACAATAAGTGGAAATATCCACATATGACTCCTTATGATGAAACTATCATACTTGATAGTGATATGATATTCACTGAGAGTGTAGACTATTGGTGGGAGTATCTTGTTAAGAAAGATGTTTGGTGTTGCACGAATGTTAAAACATTTCGCAATGAAGATGTAACAAGTGACTACTATCGAAAGAAGTTCACTCAATTAAATCTACCAAATGTGTATAGCAACTTCACGTACTTCAATAAATCAGAATTAACTTTTGAATTCTTTAGAATGGTTGAGTTAATTATGACTCATTGGAATGTATACTTTGATAAGTTTCTTTCTGGTGTTGGACAGAATTGGATGAGTGCCGACGTGGCATACGCATTAGCAATTCAACTATTAGATATTGAAGCAGAAACATGTGATTACGATATTAAAGATGTTCCTACTTTTGTTCATATGAAAAGTATGGTACAGAATGTACCAGTAACTATGATAGAGAGTAACTGGACTAAAAGTATAACAAGTGAGTTGGGAGATGATTTACAAGTAAAGATTGGTAATTTCACTCAAACATTGCCTGTACATTATGTAGAGAAGAATTGGATGGACGAGAATAAGATTAAACAACTCGAGGATGCAGTACTATGATAAGTGTTATAGAAAAAACAAAAACATGTCGTGCTGTTTATTTCGATGGGTTCAATAAGATTACACAGATAACGAATCAAATCCAAGACACGAAAGATTTATTTGCATGGTTTGAGATTAAAGAGATTGAGCCTTTTCTTAATGGCAGTTACAAATTTTCAGATTACATAGTCAAAAGAACAAAGAATCCACTCATATATGAGATTATAAAATCAAAAGTTGACATTAAACGAAGAAACAAAGACAATCAACTACATAAGATATTAACAACAGAAGATGCTGATATACTACTTTCACTCAATGATGACGAATTGATATTCGAAGCAAACGACAAATTGAAAGAAAGTATTGAAATTGATGCAAATCAATTGGTTAGTGTTGCTGGCAAAACAGACCATGTGTTCTTTATCACACACAAAGATAGACCAGAATTTCTAATAAAAACAGTAGAAGTACCATTTTCTGAACTATTATCCACTGGAAAACATGTTAAGTTAGCATTTAATAAATACAGTATAAGTGTCTATACACAGAAGTATTTTGACAAGTATTCGTGGAGAAAAGTATGAAAGAATCAAAAGTTGTCATAGGTGATTTAGATGTATTCTATATCAGTTATGATGAACCAGCAAAAGAAGAACATTGGGCGAACCTAATGATGAAGTTTCCATTTGCTAAAAGAGTAGATGGAGTAAAAGGATTTGACAACGCACACAAAGAATGTGCAAGACAAAGTGAAACTGACAGATTTATTACTATCGATGGTGACAACATCGTTGATGAAAAGTTTTTTGATTTAGAGATAAGTTTCACAGAAAACACAGACTTAGCAAACTCTATTATTAGTTGGAGTGCTAAGAACATGATTAATGGATTAGTATACGGTAATGGTGGTATCAAATGTTGGCCAGTAGACTTGGTGTTAGAAATGAAAACACACGAGAATGCAGAAGATGAAACAAAGAAAGTAGACTTCTGTTGGGATTTGAATTATATTCAAATGAATGACATTCATTCAGAAGTATACAACGCAGGCTCACCATTTCAGGCATTTCGTGCAGGATATCGTGAAGGTGTTAAGATGTCTTTAGATGAAGGCAAGACTGTGCCTATTGAAGATTTTAAAAAGAGAATATGGCCAAAAAACTACGAAAGATTAGTAACATGGTGTAATGTTGGTGCTGATGTAGAGAACGGCATTTGGGCTTGCTTCGGCGCAAGACTAGGATGCTATGATATTAATTTTGTAGAAGATTACTTATTGGAAAACATTTCATCGTTTGATTGGTTCAAATCTTATTTTGAAGAAGAAATTCTTCCTACTGTTGCTGGTGGCGAAGAGAAATGTTCTAAAACTGGAGTAGAATGGGACTACGATAAACTATATGATGAGTGTTTACGTATCGGTGACATTCTTACTGAAAAGATGGGAATGGAAATCGCAGACCCAACACCAGAATTAGGTAGGTTCTTTAAGAGAGTTTACACAAATCCACCTAGAGTTAATAATCCAACTGCAACAGAAAAGCAAACTGGTTGGGATAGATAATGTCAAATTATGACGATGATGCAGTTGTCACTCGGGACAATTTAAATGCATTGTCGCCGTCTATGTGTATGGCGAAATGGCTCCAAGTAAGTTTGCACTTACCACAAGGAAGAACACACAGTTGTTATCATCCGCCAACACATGCGATTCCCTTAGACGAACTAAAAGCGAATCCGAACGCATTACATAATACAAAGTTCAAATTACAAGAACGAAAACAAATGAAAGAGGGTACTCGTCCTGAAGGATGTCAGTACTGTTGGAATGTAGAAGATGCTCCGAATCCACCAGAGGGTGGTAGATTAAGCGATAGACACTATCGCTCAAGTGAGTGGTGGGTAAAAGATGCATGGGATGAAGTTGTAAACAATCCTTGGGACCACGACATTACTCCACGATATGTCGAAGTCAATTTTAATCAAGCATGTAACTTTAAATGTAGTTATTGCTCACCCCACTTGTCTACTGCATGGGAAGATGATGTAAAAGAACATGGTGGATTTCGTTTCTCAAACGGAACAGGACATAATGACATAGACTATCTACGTAAAACTGGACTTATGCCTCTTGAAGTTGCACGTAAAGATAATCCATATGTAGAAGCATTTTGGAAATGGTTTCCTAATGTGTACCAAGATTTGAAAGTTTTTCGTATGACTGGCGGTGAGCCACTGATGGACAACAATACATTCAAAGTGTTAGATTATGTAAACGAGAATCCAAACGCAACGCTAGATTTAAGTATAACTTCTAATATGTGCCCACCACAAGATGCATTGTTTGAGAAGTTCTTAGACAAGTTAAAAGCAATAGAAGAAGTTCGTGTATGGGAAGACACAGAAAAGTTTAATCCAGACAGTGGTAATAACTGGTACGTTGCACCAGCATGTAAACATTTTAGTTTATACGTAAGTGTAGATGGAGTAGGCAAACAAGCAGAATACATGCGTGACGGTCTTGATTTTGAGAAAATGTATCAAAACTGTAGACGAGTTCTAAGTGAAACTGCTGGTACTGAAATATCATTCATCAATACATTTAACTTGTTAAGTATTCCTAATCTACGTGGATTCTTACAAATGATATTAGACCTGCGTGAAGAATTCGGTTACGAAAACCAAGAAGATACAGTTATTCAACCACCAGATAGAAAAGGATTTAAACATCCAAAATTTGTTCGAAAGAAAAGACAACGAATTTGGTTTGATACTCCATATCTAAGATATCCAGATTGGATGACTTTACAATTAGCAGATGAAGATATGTTAGACACTATACAAGAGAACATCGATTTTATGAAAGAGAATGTTTTAGAGAATGATTTATATGGTCGCAAGTATACAGGCTTTAAGAATTATGAGGTATTAAAATTAGAAAGAGATTTAGCATGGGCTAAAGAAGGACTAAATATGAGTGAAGAAGAATTAAGCACCAACTTAATTCGCTTCTATGAATATTTTACACAGTATGATAAACGTAGAAACTTAAATTTCTTAGCCACATTTCCAGAGATGACTGATTTCTGGAATGAAGCAAAAGAAGAATATCAGGAGCAACATGGACGAAACATTTAAAGAATATAAAAAGCGAGTCATTGACCCGATTAGTCCTTCGTTCTGTGCGGCGAAATGGCACAATGCAACTATCTGGTTAGGTCACGGACAGACTACTAGTTGTCATCAGCCACCAATGCATGATATTCCATTAGAAGAAGTAAAACATAATCATACTGCGATTCACAACACTAAGCACAAAAAAGCAATGCGTAAGTTAATGCTTAACGGTGAACGCCCGGCCGAGTGTGCAGTTTGTTGGAAAATGGAAGATTCTGGCAAGGATGTAGTATCAGTGCGAGTACAAAAAACGCAAATGTCAGAAGAGAAAGACATAGCAAAAATACCAACTCAGGCTTGGGACAATGACTCAGCATTACATACATTAGAAATATCATTTGACAGAGCCTGTAATTTTAAATGTTCATATTGTAATCCTGCCTTCTCAACTGCATGGGTAAAAGATATTAATGACAACGGACCATATAAGAATATTCAGTCAGATACTAGAGGACACTTTGTTGGTACCGCACCATGGGCAGAAAAAGTAGCAAAAGATGATAAAGACAATCCATATATACAAGCATTTTGGAAGTGGTGGGAAGAGCCAGGCGGTCTAGTAGATACCCTATATGAAATACGAGTGACGGGCGGAGAACCTATTATGCATCCCGGAGTGTGGAAATTATTTGATTGGTTTAAAAATAATCCCACTAAAGGCCGTGATATGATATTTTCAATCAATAGTAACTTAGTTCCAGAGAAAGAAAAAACATTTGATAAGTTATTAGAAATTACACAATATGTTCCTAATTTTAAAATATATACTAGTTGTGAAGCAGTCGGAAAACAGGCAGATTATATTCGTGATGGAATGAAGTATGATACATGGTTGAGCAATATCTCTAGGTTATTAGATAATCCTAAAGTTCGTGAATTTCATGTTATGATGACTATAAATTCTTTGTGTTTAGATGGAATAACAGACTTTATGGATGATATGTTAGCACTACGTAAGATATACGGAGAACGTGCGCCTGTAATGTCATTGAATAGGTTGGACTTTCCAACATTTCAAAGTCCAGATATTTTGCCTGAGTATATGTTAACTCATTACCATGACAAATTAGAAACATGGTATGAAAAGAATAAACATTTACTAATAGATGTAGAACATCTTCATGTTGGAAACTTATTGCATCACTTAACACGATGCAAGACACGATATCACAATCCTGAAGAACTAAAAAAACAATATAACGATTTTAAAACATTCTATACACAATATGACAAACGCAGAGGATTCGATTTCAGGTCAACATTCGACCCTATGATGGTAGAGTGGTTTGATTCACTTGAAATACAACAGTCAACAGTGGCAGAAATAGGACCAGACCCTGCTACTATTGAAAAATATAATGAGGACAACAAACATGGGTAGAAAATACTGGGAGTTTGAAACACTCCACGAATACAAAAAACGAATTATTGACCCAGTTAGTAAGTCATATTGCGCCGCCAAGTGGTACAATGCTACTATCTGGTTAGGACATGGACAAACTACAAGTTGTCATCACCCACCAGGACATCCTATTCCGGTAGAATTATTAGACGACAATCCATCAGCAATTCATAATACGCCACATAAGAAGAAAATGCGTAAGATGATGCAAGAGGGCGAACGTCCAGCAGAGTGTGAATACTGTTGGAAAGTTGAAGACATGGGCAAAGATAATATATCTGACCGTGTGTTTAAGACTGAAATCTATAAAGATGAAGATATTCAGAAATCAGTTGATTTGCCATGGGAAGAAAATGTTAATCTAAAGACACTTGAAATATCTTTTGATAGAGCGTGTAATTTTAAATGTTCATATTGTAATCCCGCATTCAGTACTGCCTGGGCAAAAGATATCAATACGTATGGTCCATATCAGAATATTCAATCTGACGCAGTAGGACATTTTATTAATTCAGCCCCTTGGGTTGGCGCTATTGCTCCAGAAGATAATCCATACATTAAAGCATTTTGGAGATGGTGGGAAAGTGACCTTGCAGATAGTTTAGAAGAGATACGCATAACGGGTGGTGAACCTATTATGCATCCTGGTACTTGGAAATTATTTGATTGGTTTAAAAATAATCCAGGTCGAGGAAAAGATATGAGATTTGCCATCAATTCAAATATGTGTCCTGAAACTCCAAAGGTGTTGAACAAACTGATTGAACAATCATGGCATGTGCCTAATCTTGAAATTTATACGAGCATGGAATCTACAGGCAAACAAGCAGAATATATTAGAGACGGACTTAATTACGATGAATGGATGTCAAATATTCATCGTGTATTGAACGAAGCGAATATAACGAAACTGCATATGATGATGACTATAAACTCCTTGTGCCTAGATTCCATTGTTGAATTTTTAGATGAAATGTTAGACCTACGAGAACAATATGGACAACGAGCCCCAACGCTATCGCTGAATATTCTACGATTTCCTTCATTTCAGAGTAATGCAATATTACCAGATGATATCAAAACTATTTACAAAGATAAGTTAGAGGCATGGTATAAGTCTGAACGCCCACAAAAAATGTTACACGATGGTGAGATGGCTAGTGTACAACGATTAATTGACTATCTTGATATCATTAAGACTCCTCATAGAAACACGGCAGATAAAGCAAAACTATATAATGATTTTAAGGCATTCTTTGCACAATACGATATTCGTAGAGGTAAAAGTTTCACAGAGACATTTCCAGGGCCGTTAGCAGACTGGTTCAATTCATTGTCTAGTGAAATTCCTACAGCAGAGAAAATATTAAGTAAAGAATTACAGTTAGAGGTATCTGATACTGCGATAGACCCGAAGACAACTGAAACTTATATTGACCAGACTGATGATGTATTGAAGTAGTACGCTAGAAAATGATAGACACAACTAAAATTATAGAAATTAAAACTGATGAAGACTATGCTAATTATTTGCTACGAGAGAATCAAGAAGCATATAATAATAATATTGTCTTAATAGCAGATTTACGTCCTGATAAGAATATTATAATGTGTTCCTTAGATTTTGGCTTCGGAAGAAATAATGTGTCAATGTTATCTGATTTTATAAAAGACCGATTTGATAACAACCATGGTCTACCAGATAAGATTTATATTACGTTCACGACTGAACCATATTTAAAGATGGGTCAAGAGAGAGTTCTTTCTAATGTTATAGAAACGGGATTTTATGTAGAAATTAATCCAGATGACGACCCAACTCCAAATGAAGATATTGAATGTGTATTTATTAATGGCGACCTTGGTGTTGAATCTAACGTTAAAAGATATTGTGGCGAAATTCCTGTTACAATCGGAAATGTAAAATTTTACGGATTCCCTTTTGGACTGCTATCAAGAACAAGAAAAAGACTAATATATGCACAAGATAGTAATAAAATAACAAATTACTACATGTGCCAATTTTACAGAGACATTCCAACTGGACATTTTTTAAAACATTTTGTATGTCTAAACGGAGTTCCAAATTTGATTAGGATAAAACTTCTAACTTGGTTACATGAAACAAATATTATTGAGAAGTGCCATTGGAGTTGGTTAAAACGCCACCCAGAAGGAACTGTTTTGTCAGACAACTGGAATAATATGATTTCAAAGACAGATGGTATTAACACTGCAATATTTGATTTTGAGCAAACAAAAGAACTCGATATGTCATTAGAAGATTTAGAAATAGGACTAAATCAAGATAGAATAAGCCATTCTTATTATTTAAATAATAGTCTAATTGATATTGGAGTTGAAACTGTTCCGGAAAAATATCAGTTTTTTACTGAAAAAACATGGAAACCATATCTTGTTGGAAAAGTATCATTATTTTTTAACTGTCAAAGTTATTATGCTATATTAAAAAATCTTGGATTCGAATTGTATGATGAAATATTTGATTATTCTTTCGACACAATAATAGATATAGATGAGAGACTGAGTGCATATTTTAATGAAATAAAAAGAATAAGTGAAATCCCTCTCGAAGAGTTACAAACGAAGATATTAGGTATCGAAGATAAAATTTTAAGAAATAGAAACCATGCATGGAATTGCGACATAACAACAATTTCACCTTTTAAGGAATATCCCACATTACTGCCATGAAAAAAATAGTACCAATTTGGAATAGAGACGGCAGTTGTGCTGAAGAAAGTGAGAACAAGACTTTCTGTATGGCTCCGTGGTCGCACACTTACATATCTCCACAAGGTGAGAGAAGAATGTGTTGCGCCAGTAGAGAAGAACACTCATTTCAAAAACAGTATATTGATGCTACTAACGATGAGAAGTATGGCGAGATAAAAGAATCTAAAACATTAGCAGACGATTTTAATCCTGTTAGTTTAGAAGAACATTGGAACTCACCGTATATGAAAGACATTCGTAAGAAACTTATGGCAGGTGAACGTATATCACAATGTGATGTGTGTAACGATGACATCTTAAGTATATCATCATATCGTAAATGGTTCACAGGTGTTCTGTTTAGAGATAAGATACAAGAAGCGTTTGACAACACAGATGATGACGGACACACAACAATGCCTACTATTTCGTTTGACTATAGATATTCAAATCTATGTAACTTCAAATGTCGTATGTGTGGTGAACAGTTATCATCATCTTGGGAAGCAGAAAAGAAAATCAATAACATGTGGAGTATAGAACAACAACCATTCATGCAGAAAGATGTTAAGAAGAAGATGACTACGTTTCAGACTGAAGTTGTTGAACCAGAATTTAGAGAAGCAATATCAAAAGGCATAGTTGAAGAAATATATTGGGTCGGTGGCGAACCGTTGATGTATGATATACATTGGTGGGCATTAGAAGAAATGGTCAATAATGGTTCAGCAAAGAACTGCCATTTAAGATATAATTCTAATCTATCACGCACAGAATTCAAAGGTAAAAAACTTTTTGACTATCTGCCTCAGTTCAAAGATTGGTTGATGTGTGCGAGTATCGATGGCACAGGTGACATTGTAGAATTTATTCGTAAGGGCATTGTATGGGAAGAATGGTTAGAAAACTTCAAAGAAGGTTTGGCCGCACCGGGCGGTAAAGACAAGATGTTGTTTGACTTAACGATTACTGGTCCAGGTATGTTTAGTATCAAAGACTTGTTTGATTTGAGTTTAGAACTTGACGTGAGAATAGAAACAAAGATTATGTTTGCGTTTCATCCAGATATTATATTCTCACCCTTTGCATGGCCGAAACACATTCTTGCTAGAAAGATTGACGAGTTACTTGAGTATATTGAGCCTCGAGCAACACAAAAACAATCAACACTAGTTAATACACTACGTGAGATGAGAAATAGACCCTCATTTGAAGAAGAATATCCAGAACAATTTGTTCAAGGCAAGAAGAATGGCAAAGGATTCCAAGATAGACTAGATGAAATTCGAGATGAAAAAATTACAATCGCTGACATATACAAAGCAGACGATGAACTATATGAATGGTGGATGAACGATGAGTAGTACTTTCTGTCCATTATTATTTCAACATCTTGCTACACATCCGCATGGCGGAGTAACGCATTGTTGTGTTGCTGACCATCGTAATGCGTTGAGTAGTTCACGTGATGGTGATAGATTTTATAATCTAAATCGGGACACGGTACACGACACAATGAATAGTGAGAGTTACAAGAAAGCAAGACTAGAAGTATTAGATGGTGAAAAACCAAAAGCCTGTTTACGTTGTTATGAAGAAGAAGATAAGGGCATGAACTCAAAACGCATAGAAGAAATTAGAAATTACCCAGAATACACTATAGACGTTGCGAGAGAGTCTACAGATAGCACAGGTTATATGAAAGATGTACAATTAGAATTTGTAGAACTACGATTGGGCAATACTTGTAACGTTGCTTGTCGTACTTGTAATCCTGCTTCTAGTAGTAAATGGAGAAATGATTATGACGCATTACAGAAAGCAACTACATTTCAGTTGACAGATTATAACACGATGGAAGGTTTTAGATGGCCAGAACGAGAAGGTTTCTGGGAAGACTTGTTACAACATTGTGACCGGGTGAAGACATTTTATATTAATGGTGGCGAACCAATGTTAATTAAAGAACACTTTGCATTCTTAGAACGACTTGTTGAATTAGGCAAAACTGATATCAAGTTGTGGTATAATATTAATATGACATTGATGAATGAGAAAGTTATAGACTTGTGGCGCAAGTTTGACCATGTAAAAATAAGTTGTAGTATAGATGACTTAGGAATACGAAACGAGTATATCAGACATCCAACGAACTGGGACACTGTAATGAAAAACTTTTTAAGATTAAAAGAAGAAGATTTTGAAATCGATATTACTCAGACTGTTTCGTTTATGAACTATTCAACTCTTGGAGATTTTTATAATTTCTTCTACAAAGAACATGGTACTTATGTATATCATAACATGGTATATGACCCTATTATATTATCTCCGGCTGTGTTGCCCAAAAAGATGAGAGATGACATTCACAAGACATTTGAAAACGTATTCGAGGATTGGAGATTTGAGCAACTACTAAGTATGTTCAGTAATGAAACAAATGAAAAAAACTGGAATGACGCAATAGAATATACGAACAAATTAGATAATATACGAAATCAAGACATCGGCGATTATTTGCCAGAATTTAAGGAGATTATGTAATGCAAACATTATTTGACCCGTTACATGTAGAGACTCATAAACTAAAGACATCAGTAAAAAATTTAAATAAAACAATAACTATTTTGTCAGAAAGTCCAGATTATAAATATCAAACTTATAGTAATATAATTTTAAATATAAATCCCAATAAAAGATATGACCATTATTATATTATTAATACTGATATGACGTTCTATGATGAAAATAATAATTACTATAGTGATTATAATGATGAAGAAATAAATTACACAGATAAAATATCCATCGTAATCGACCGTGTACTTGCAGATGACACTATAATGTCACGCATTAAGTCAGGTAAAGCCATGTTACTATTTGATTTTAGTGTAGAAGATTGTCCTATATCAATAGATGATTCAACCATATATGGAAAAATAAATAAATATTTCAGCAAAATAAACACTCATAACAATGTAGTATATTGGACGATGAATGAAAGTGTTTATGATAAAATTGACAAGAAAGATTGTAATGTTAGAATTGAATGCGTTTCATTGAGTACCCTGCGATATGTTAGATTCAATTATAATGATTACAACAAATTAATATACAGCAACCAAAACGGACTGGGACGCAAATCAGCATTGTATTTGAACAGGAGACCTAGAGAACATAGAATAATACTATTGGCAGAATGTGTCAAACGAGGGGTAGATATTGATAATATGTACCTTTCATTTATCGGTAATTCACTTTCTGATTATGATAAGAAAAACGATGCTGAAATTATTAAAAATACAATAGATATTCATTACGGAGATGCATACCCAACTCATATAGGAAAAGGCATATCACCTTTCTTATTTGAACAATTAACTCCACATATGGGCAAACACATAGAAATACGCACAAGCGAGGATGATGGAAAAATAAGATTAGGAGACAAAGTTGATGGTGATGTAATATCACGAGTAACCGATATGTTACCTCATAGATTAAAATCAAAATTTGAAATCATTACAGAATATACATATACTGATTCTGATATTTCAATAAGTGAAAAATTATCATTAGCAATGTTAAGTAAAATTCCATTTGTTGTTCTTGGTGATAGACATTATTTGCGCCATTTAAAGAAACTAGGATTTAAAACATTTGACAAGTTCTGGTCTGAGGCATATGACCATAAAAATAAAGACGACAGAATAAGTGTGCTTGCCTCAACAATAAATGATATAGTTAATTTTTTTCATTGTAACACCGATGAATATGGCAATAGTGTATACTCTAAAGAAATGAATGAAATATTAGAACATAACTATGGTCACTATAAAGATGTATATGCTCCTACTATTATTGACAGAGTTTTAAATACGTTATCGACAAATGAAAAGGACACAGATATGATAAACAATGAAGAAGAAAACATAACAGAGTACGCATTAACGTTGAATAAACAAATGGCAAATCATTTTGATAACTTCAAACAAAATTATCCAGAAATAGCACAATGCAAAGAATTAATGGGATTCCATGGTGATGGATTCGAAGAGTCAATGAAAAAGGGGTTCTGGCAAAATCATACAAGAATGTTAGAAGCATTGGGATTATCAAAGAACGGATTCAGGTCTAAGTCAAATCCTGCTATATTAGATTTGGGGACACAATTTGGAATGTTCCCTCATTTCTTAAATTCTATAGGACTAACTGATGTAAGTTATACTAATTCGGTAGAGGAGGCATCTAGTGATATAGGAGATTTAAAACTTATTTGGGACAAAATAGGGACTTCCAACGCAGAAGGAACTCAAATGCCAATTCCATTGCACATTAAAACAGGAAAAAGTTTCAGTTTGCCTAAAAAGTATGACTTAATCATATGTACTACGTCAAACGTATTGTGGCAAACTGAGACAGTTCTACGATTTCACAGTCGTACTTTAGGATTTTCATATTATGTAACGGATAAAAATGATGAATCTCATACATTTTTTGCACCATATGATGTTGATGACCTTAGATTTTTCATTGAGAATATAAAAGAATACTTAAATGACGACGGAATTGCACTAATACAGCCTTATCCTTTTCCTTATCATGTAGGCGCATTCAAAGAAGAATTGGAATTATTAAAAGCATATCAATCACCAGAAGACGGATACATTGGACCGCCAGGCGAAGATAATCTATTTGATTACTTTGTAATTAGGAAGTAATATGAAATATTACATAGCAGGCAATAGAGGATTAGTAGGAACACACTACAGCAATGTAGTTAGTAATTCTCTGGGCGGGAACACAGACTTAGTTGACTACAGTGACCCGACTAGTACAAACGAAGAATTCAAAAGACTAGAGAAAACATATGGATTGCCTACACATGTAATTATCAATGCGGCTACAGTTGGTGGTCTACAAGAAGATTTAGATTTTTCGTATGAACTGATGATAAAGAATTTAACTATTCAGAATAATATATTCAATGTATGTTCTGAGTTTGGAATAGATAGAGTGCTACTACAAGGAAGTACTTGTAGTTATCCTGCCGAAGGAAGTCAACCGTATACTGAAGACCAATTGATGAATGGCGAACCCCACAAAACATATTTGCCAACAGCAATGCCAAAATTAATGGGCATGTATCAATGTAGAGCAAAGAATGAAAAAGCAGGAACACATTGGCGCACTGCGATAAACTCTAATATGTTTGGACCAAATGATAGAACAGGAGAACACGCACATGTAATTGGTGCGTTGATGCAAAAGTTTGTTACAGCAGTCAAAGAAGACTGGACTGAGATTGAGATATGGGGTAGTGGAAATCAAAGTAGAGATTTGATTTATATCAAAGATGCCATAAGTGCAATGGATATAATTCTAAACAACAATAAATATGATACAGTTAACGTTGCGAGTGGAGTTGAAACTTCTATTAGAACATTAGCAGAAACATTAAAAACAATAAGCGGATTTACAGGCAGATTGTGGTATAACACTGATAGGCCAGAAGGAATTAAAAACAGAGCCATTGATAATTCAAAGTTAAAAGAACTAGGATGGACACCAAAATACACATTAGAAGAAGCACTAACAGAAACATACGGATGGTATTATGATAGACATTAACAATATTAAATATAAAAGAATATTCTGTTTCGGATGCAGTTTTACTAATTATCATAAAATGCCCACATGGGCTGATATTCTAAAATTACATTTTGAAAATACAAGCACTGTAGTACACAATGAAGGTAAACCCGGTGTAGGCAACTATTATATATTTAATAAAATAGTTCAAACGGGTTTAAGATACAATTTTACTAAAGATGATTTAATTCTAATACAATGGAGTGGTGTTTTTAGAGAAGATAGATTTAAAGATGGGCAGTGGATTACACCAGGAAATATATTGACTCAATCTGTATATTCTACCTCTGTTGTTAATAAATGGTTTTTTGATGAAGAGGGAATGCTGATGCGTGATTGCTCTTATATTCATGTAATAAAAAAGATGTTAGAATGCGATGATTTGAATTATGAAATGTTCAGTATGAATGGAATTCAGGCAATCGACCAATATTATGAGCCTAGTATAGAAAACGCTAGTCTTCAAACATTCAAGGAGAATAGGTTCATCGGTTTAACATCTCTATACCAAGACACGTTAAAAAAAATAAATCCAAGTATGTATGATATAGTACTTGGAGAAAATGCAGGTGTAGGAGAGGGTGTTAGATTAAAAGGCGATAAGCATCCCGACTATCATTTTCTGCCAACTCAACATTTGTTATATTTAGAAAAAGTCTTTCAATTCAAACCATCTGATGAATTGAGAACACGAGTAGAGAAAATTACAAAGGAATTATTACCATGATAACGCCTAACAGTCACATGAACCCAGTATATGGGCAAGAAGAAATAGATAGTGTAACAGAGTACATCAACTCTGGTGGTTGGATAATGGAACACACCAAGACCAGAGAGATGGAACAAATGATATGCGACTACACTGGCGCCAAGTACGCACATATGGTAACTAGTGCTACGACTGGACTTTTAGTTGCATCAATGGTTGCTGATATAAAACCAAATGAAAGATTTGCTGTAAGTGCCTATACTCAAGCCGCTACGGCTAATGGTGCTATTCTAATGGGAGCAACACCAGTTATAGTTGACGTAGACACGAGTTCTTACACTATTGACTTTGAAAGTATACCCGATGATTGTCGTGTTGTGTTTGTTACAAGTATCAATGGAAGATATCCAGATGATGCATGGTTGCATATAGCAAAGTTGAGAAGTGAAGGAAGATTTGTAATTGAAGATAGTGCCCAAGCATTAGGAAGTTGGCATAAAGAAAATCATATTGGTACAATGGGACATCTTGGAATATTCAGTTTTGGTGCTCCTAAGATTATCACAACAGGTCAAGGTGGTTGTATTATCACTAATGACGAAGAACTAAGCAAGAAGATAGTTGCGATAAAGAACTTTGGTAGAACGGTTGCTGTGGGTGAGGTCTACAATGTAATGGGTATGAACTTTAAGTTTACAGACATTCAAGCCGCATTCGGTGTTGCACAAATGAAAAAGTTGCCTGGCATTGTTGAACGCAAGAAAGATATCTTTGATGCATACACTGAAGGACTACACGATGTTTGTGATTTTATTTCTACTGATTTAGATTCTACAACGCCAACTTATCCAGAAATTTTAGTTGACAATAGAGATGCGTTAGCAAATTATCTTAGAGAAAATGGAATAGGATGTAGAGCAGTATACTATAGTTTATGTGACCAACCCTATCATAGTCAATGGAAAACTCCAACACCTAATACTGATTACATAGCAAAGATGGGATTACATTTACCAGGTCAAGCAGACTTGACTAGAGACGATGTATTATCTATATGTGATATTGTGAGAACTGGCCTTATAGAGTGTAACAAGATTTAATATACCAGAGTCAAGTGTTTCTGTTGCTACAAATCCCGTACGTTCTTTTATTTTAGAATAATCAACAAAGTAATTTCTTCCATCTTTGTCGTGTTCTAGTGTTGTATTCACTTCAAGTTCATAGTCAACATATTTTTGAATAGTTGTTGCTATGTCTAACTTTGTATGATTAAGAGTTTCATCACCAACGTTCCAGACTTCACCTTTCATATCATCATACTTCTCTATTCCGAGAGCAAAGCCTCGAACTAAATCGTTAATACTTAGGAATGTTCTTTTGAAATGACCTTCAAACAATACGAGTTTGCCTACATTAATTGCTTGATTAACAAAGTCATTGACGAGCAAATCATTTCGTAATCTATTACTGACACCAAATGCAGTTGCTGGTCTAAAGATAACTGCGTTATCTCCTGAGTATTCTTCTCCTATCAATTTGTATTCACTATACTTACTGATTGGATTTGTTTCTGAGCCTTCTGTGCAAATGCTATTAAGGGCACCATAGACACTACCTGTACTCGCATATACAAATGGCTTATCGCCAGTGGCATCAATAACTCGTTTCGTTGCTTCAACATTGATAGAGTGTGCTAGTATTGGCTCGGCATCACACGCTGGATAACCAACAATACCTGCTAGATGAATAACCGCATCTGCTGATTTGATTACAGACTCAACTTCTTTGTTCCTAATGTCCATGACATGAAGATGAAAGTTAGGATGGTCTATGATATTCAATATCGGCGTAACTCCCCATCGCATCCAATCTATACATATTACTTCGTGACCTTGTTTTAGAAAGTATTCACTAAGTCTACATCCAACATATCCTGCCCCACCTGTTATTGCTATTTTCATATTTTTTCTACCTGGTTACATATCCAAACAGCACGTTCATACTTAGTTTCGCTTTTAATCTGTTCGTATACTTTTTGATTGTGTATTCTTGCTTCCTTTGTATCTTTATAAATCTTTTTTATATAATTCTTATTATCACCAATTTCTTTAATAAGTTCAAATATGGTTTCTAATCTTGCATCATCAGGTAATCCATTATCGTATTCGGATAAGTAATCTTGTAATTCGAATCCATACTTTCTTAGATATCCTGCTGTATTTGGAGAATTAAACCATATAAAAAATCTACCAGTGCTTAATGGTTTTGCAGTTTTTTCTGTAGTAAAGTGCATACTTCCACGTACATGTTGGCTTTCGCATACAATATCAAAGTGTGTGTTATTGTATATCGTCTCGGGCACTACGTGTGATAAAATATAAGGTCTGTTTTCTTGAATTACAGGTATCATAGTGTCTAACTTTCCTATTGAATAACTAGCACCTAAATCTTGCTGAGTCAAATGGTATAATGTGCCGGCATCTTCTAGATGGGTATCTGAATCATTTTTATACTGACTATGACCCATATATGTTGAGTACACATATGAATGGGGTCGAACCGCTTCAAACATTTTTGTTCTGTATTCTCGTTCAGAACCCAATAACATATTAAATGTAAAGTCTTTTTGTCTATAATCAAAGTCTATTGTTGTATCTTGGGACGTGTATATAGACCTATCAGCAAACCATGGCATATTAAAAGTTCTAGATAGGTCAAGAGGGTAATTGCTATCTTCTGACGATGCTATATAAAATACATTAAGTTTATCAACTTCTGTCATAAATTCTTGTAGTAATTTTTTACGTTCGCCAGTTGCCTGCTGTTCTGTCATCTCTATCAATTCTGATATTACAAAAAAACAAATATCATATTTTTCTATTTCTATTAATAAATTATCTAATTGTAATTTACATAAATGAACTCTATGTTCAATATCATACCAAGAAGAGTCAAAATATAACCATCTCTCCCAGTTAAAAATAAGAATCTTTTCTGAAGATTTTTCATATTTTTTTAATAAGTCGCTTTCATAGTTGTTGAATACTTGACGAATCATTTTATTTACCTTTAATAATTTCTACATCAGGCATAGCAAACACCATTGTGCCGCCGCCATCTATCCATTGTTTTTCTTTTTCTACAAACATATCTTTGAACCCGAAGTTAGGAACAAAGAACACGTCAGCATCTTTTTTAGCATCGTCTTCGTGTACGATTGGAATATTAGTACCAACAGTCACTCTTCCTACTTTACCAGAATGAATTTCGGCTGCACCCTTGAAGTACTTTCCTAATTTCCATAGTTGTAGCATTGTATTTCCTTTTGTACTTGCACCATATACATAACAGTTCTTATCCTTGTATGTTTCGAGTGTATCTCTCAGAACTTTACCATTATGTTCAATCTCTGAGAAGAAATGTTTCAGTGTAGATATATCTTCATCATACTGAATACTTCCTTTGTCTAAATGTCTTGCCCATAGTTGATAACTTCCACCTTGTATGTCATTTTCTTCTACATGATATATTTCTAATCCATTACGTTCATATAATTCTACAAGACTTGCATATGAATAATATTCTAAATGTTCGTGACAGACGTTACCCAAATCTCTCATTCTTAACATTGGTGCAAGTGTCATTAACTGTGCAATAAAAATACCATCATCTGTCAGTGCTTCTTTCACACTTGATATGAAATCATTTGGATTGTCCATATCATAGAACATACCAATAGCGGTGATTGCCTTTGCTTTGTTGTTAATGTATTCAGGTGAGGCGTGTGTGCAGATGTATTGGTCAAGATATTTATGGTCCCACATTTCTGGAATCATTATATCACAATTGTCTTTTAACTTGTCCCATAGGTTTGGTGCTGGCTCACATCCAATTCTAATTCTATACCTTGATACTCCATCTAACAGAGTTCCATCGTTCGCCCCAATGTCTAATACTGTGTCACCCTCATCAGTATATGTATTGATAATATTTGCTATGTCGATTAGATTGTCTTTTAGTTTCTGATTCAATCCACTCTCGTACCAATAGTGTTCACCATATAATACTTTAGGGTCAACTGTATGTCGAAGTTGAACTAAGTCACACTTCTCACACTGGTCTAACACCATTGGTGCAGATGAAGTAGGGTCTTGACTAGACTGAGGGAAATCATTAATACATATCTCACCAAAGTCTACAACTAAATGAACAGGACTATCACAAACCCTACAAGTATCTTTCTCATTAATTATCATTACTCACCTGCTCTAGTGATAGGTTCATCACAATCGTTCCACTTCTTTGTTATCATTGCGACCATCTTGCAATCTGCCATTGGAATGAATGTATGTGCTACGTTCTTTGGCAAGTATACACAGTCACCAGAAGCAACAGGAGTAGGGACCTCAGTGCCATCGTCTTGTAACTCTAAGTATACTCCATTACCTTCTACAAACATAATGTATTCATCAAACTCTTTATGATAGTGGTGTCCACGTTGTGAACCTTTAAGTGTTACAATATAACTCCATTCTACAACTGGGTCACCTTGTTCTGGATAGTATGTGAATATACCACCTCTGCCATCTTTTAGTGTAATTGGATTAATTTCTGGGTCAAGTTTTCTAATATGCATATAATTATCTACCGTTTATTAACTCTGTACATAATTATATTTATCATATAAAAAAGCCCTCGATTAAGAGGGCTTTAATTTAACAGTTAGAAACTATTACTTAACTATCATTGCATCAAGTTCTGCTTCTAGTTCGGCTTCAAACGCCGCTAGTTCATCTTCTACAGATTGTGCTTCATCAGTTAGTTGATTAGTACGTTTTTTATAACTGAATTTTATTTTACTATCAGTTCTATCAGTAATAAACTTATGTGAATCAGCGGGTCTTATTAAGTCAAATACAAACGAACCTTGGTTAATCAGTATTGAACCATTACTTTGTTTGTGTTCGCCTGTTAAAAAGACATCCATGTCTCCGTCATTATCAACATCTGTGAATATTATTGAGTTAATAAAAGAATTCCATTCATTAGCCTCAGATTTCTTTGCATCGGCAACAGCATTATCAGGTGCTATCAGTAATTCAATCAAGCCGTGGTCTTTAAACTTCTTATTACCTAAGTTTTCTATGATTTGTATAGCCGTACCTACATAGTATTCACCGACTCGACTAATAACAATATCTAAGTCGCCATCGTTGTCTAGGTCCGATGCAGATATCTCTGGTATTTCGCTATATTTCTTTTTATAGTATTGTACTTTGGTTTTTCTAGAAAAGTTGCCTTTACCATCATTCCAAACAATGCCAGTTAAACCTGGGATTGCATTATTGCCATATTCTAGTTCATGACCGCCGACCAGTGCATCTAAGTCTCCATCGCCATCCATATCAGCAAGTTCTAGACCAAAGGCAAAAACACCTCCACACTTACGTTTCTTTAAGTATCCAGTACCGTCATTCATTAAACACCAGAATGCTGTTTTGTTCTGCCAAGTGTGCATCTCAGTGATAACTATATCCATATCACCATCGTTATCAATATCGCCAGTAGCCGCGCCATGGTCCCATACTCGAAAATTTGGGTGACTAAGATGAGTGTCCGATGACTCTAGCCAAGTACCGTCTGGCTGACTAAGAAAATAACTATCAACTTGACCATCCAAGCCTGCTACTCCAGTGTCTGCAAAATAGAAATCTAAAACACCATCGTTGTTGTAATCAGCATTGTGAATTTGATTAGGTGCCTCAAGACCAGGAATATCACGATTATCAACCAACAACCAAGACGAGTATGTCAAGTTCCCATCAGCATCACCTAAGAATAATGCTGGCTCTCGAAATATGCCGATACAGTCATTATTATTAGGACACCAATCTCTTCCACCAGCCTCCATCGGATTATTCATACCGTCAATCATATTGCTCGGTTTAATAACGCCTATGTAAATTACATCATTATATCCGTCATTATTAAAATCCGCTATTCTCCATTGACGCCCATACCAAAAGTTTCTATCAACTGGTTGAGGAGCCCTTGGCGGTTTGAAAAAATCGATATTGGGGTCATTTTCAATATCAATTCCAGCAAGTGCCTTGGTTACTTTTTGTGATGAAGTATTACTAGTTGTTGTGTTTGAGCCGCCACAGTTGTAAACAAAATAAGTGCCATCTGCGGAAATACTCTTTACTGGTTTACTACCATCAAGACATCCTCCTGCTTTGGTAACACCCGAGCATCCTAACATTAATACTGCTAAAAATAACAGTGATACTATATTTTTCATTTTTTCCTCTCTTTTTATGTTATACTTTACTAAATTAATCTAAACGTGAACCCGTAGTTAACTTAATTCCACTACCTAGTTCATTCATCTTTGAAACATATGCTTCTGCACCTGCTTCTTTGACATCAATGTTCTGTGTAGAATAACCCGATGGATTCCATATCTGATAAGTCTTACCAGTCCAGTCTTTCTCAAAGCCAATACTCTCAAGTATCGCTCTCTCTTCTTTACCTAGACGTGTATTGCCTTTATTCACTGGATGAGCAGTCACCCAAGCAAATCCACACATACCAAATCGGTCACCCCATTTGTCATCTTCTGCTTTGGCCGCTTTTTGAGCCGCAAAAACACTCTCTTCGTGATATTTCTGAAACATTGTAGCCATAATTTACTCCTCTTTTTTTATTATCTATACTAGTATTATACCACAAAACCGTATTTTGTCAAGTTTTTGCCGTTTTTTATATAGATAAATACGTATATAATTAGCATATAATTGAGAAAAATACATGAAAAATAGATTTAGTTCGGTATCTAATGCGAATTGTTATAAGAACTTACGTGGTGTAGAATGCAAGTGGAAGAATATAATCGGACCCAATGCTGGCACTTATGATGTAATTGAGAATGATTACTATTCAAGAAGTACAATAAATGATGAGATACTAAAGAAAAAACATATATTATTTTTAGGCGATAGTTTTGTCTTTGGCCATGGACTCACTCACACAGATACAATGGGTGTACATTTTGAAGAATTATTAAACAATGATGAGTATTGTGTTATTAATTTAGGAGTGCCCGGCTCGTCATATGAACATGCGTATTTACGATTACAACAATGGTGCAATCAATTTGGCGATAACATTCATTCTGTTTATTTTGGACTAACTCACCCATTTAGAAAAATGCACATAATAGATTATGCATTGGATGTCGATATTACTTTTGAGAATTTATATGACTCGACAACCAATATAGATATTGTGGACTTCTTAATTGACCAAAAACCATATGACTATGGTGATGTTCTTTTGGCTCATCGTGATTTTTATAAGTATACTACGTCTCGACCTGCGATAGATATACTCGCACAATGGGACCGTCAGGTCGCAATGTTAAAAACTCAAAGCAAGGCATATCGGTTCAATACTTGTACTTTTCAGACTGCATCACTTGGCGTTTCTCCATCAGAACACAGAACTATAAAACAACATGCAGATGTCCTAGAAGGTTTTCCGAAATTTACATACGGTTTACGAGAGATGTCAGATAAGGGACTGAATGATAGTCATCTTATTGACCCGAAAAACAACCGACACTGGAACGGTCTTGGAAATAAACAGGTTGCATTTAATTTACTTAGAGAAACAAAACATTGGTATGATTAAATTAAAGATTAGAAAACATTACGATTCTAATGAAATAGATATATTAGAAACTTATACCCATAGATTACAAGATAAGATTCATGTATCGTATATTCCTGGTGCATTTGGAGATTTCGTAATAGGTGGTATATTTCTTAGCATAGGACAAAGTAAAGAAGAAATATTAAAAAGAGCAGATAGTGAAATCCTTGATACTGGTGCTATTGCTGTTCAGCCTAAAGACTATTACAATAATAATAATGCATTTAAATATACCAATGTAATAGACTATCACCATGTTTCGACTAGATTGGAATTATTAGCGTCAGTATACCATTCAATAAATCATGCTGAAAGACAAGATTTAGATTATGATATAACTATACCTGATAGTGACTCAAATCCCACTGATAGTATACCAGTGATACAATCTCATTGTTACGGCGCATTTCCACAGTTAATTAACTGTATGAAAACAGAGTTTAACCAAAAACTTATACTTATTAAACCATTTACTAATGAAGATAAACTATTCGTAGAGTATATGCACCAATTAAAGGCTTATAGCATTCCTGTGTCTGAATTAGTAGATTATGTTACTACCAGAATATGGATATTAGATTTTAATATGGACATGGTTGAGGCAGACAATAATGATATATTAGTAATTAACATGAGAGATTTAATTAATAGTAGTAGTGTTATATTTCGTGAATGTGTTTGTAATATGTTAGAATTTGCTGAGATAGAATGTGATGAATCTAATATGGATAGTATTGTGAAATTTAGAAATATGTGGATAAGTAAACAGAAGATAAAAGAAGTAAACGAAAGAATTGGTTAATAATAAAATGACAACTATCATATTTCTTCCAGACAGCGAAATATATTTTCATAGATATATAGACACTGATAATACAGATATAGAATTTCTCCCATTAGATGCGTTAGACGAGTTTGTAGGCGAATATTATTTTTTTATAAATCAAGGGATTGACACTACTATTGATAAATTATTCCAAAGGGAATATATTAGTACAATGAATGGAAACGTCCAACCAAGTGATTCAGTTGATATTAAAAAACATATTAAAAAAGTATTTCCAGAAAGAATAATAAAAGATGCACAATCTGGTAAATGCAAATACATAATGGACCATTCTTTAGAGGGATATTGGGATATCAACTGGGAGTTTATATTTGATACACTTTCAATAACCAAAGAACAACTTGTTTGGTTGTCAGGTGATTTTAAAATTCACGAAAAAACAAACAACATCTCCATGTATATAAATTGGTGGGAAAAAAATTGTTATGACCAAATTCGATATGAGCCTCATGTATCGGATATAACACAAACCCAATTAAAACTCATCGAATCTTATACTGAACGAGCGAAGTACAATACATTATATAGTAGACGAGTTCGACACCACCGTACAACATTTATGTCAGCAATGGTATATCACAATCTATTAGATGATATGATTTGGAGTTGGGGCGGAGATATACCCGATGGGCCAGATGGCGTGTCTGCTAGAGTACTTTTACAGAACGAAAATACAAAGAGCCACCATTTGTATGATATGAATAAAAAATATAGTGAAGCATATGATGTTGTCGCACAATGGGGAAATATAGTTACTGAAATGGCAGATACTGGAACTGACTTAACCATAAATCATTGTAACATTGCAACCCCTAGTCACGTACTAAATACATATTATCAGTGTATAGTCGAGACCTATGCTACCGCTGGCGAGACAACATTTTTAAGTGAAAAGAGTTTTAAACCATTCATGTTAATGCAACCGTTTGTAATGTATGGAGACCCACTAACTGTTCAGGCTTTGAGAGACCATGGATATAATGTATACGATAAATGGATAGACCATGGATATGATTTAATCATGGACCCAATAGAAAGACAAGAATCTCTCATAAAAGAAATTCGTAGATTGAACTCTATACCCCACTCTCGGTGGAGTATTATGTTGTATGAAATGAAAGATATATTAATAGCAAATCATAAACATTTATCTACTGCAACTTCACGACACAATATCAATTTAAGGAGAGAGTGACGTGTCACGTATTGAATATATAGAGTCGGATAAGAAAAGATATCTTATCTATACTGGCAATTTTCAAGAAATATGGCCAGAATTAGTGAATACCAAATACACGTTTCTAGAAATGGATAATCCAATTGTTGTTATTGATGGTTCATTTGAAGGTAATACTTTCTCCAAGGGTATTCAGTATTTGGATGAAGACAGCGTTTGTAGAGAATATCAGGCATTTTTTAAAATACACACTCTGTTGCACAAGTATCATGCAGACAAAACTGTTCTAGTTTACGGCGATGCTAATGTAGAAAAAAATTATGACCATTGGTGTAAAGAGAACAAACAGAAGAGAGTATTTGGAAAATGTATATATCGGCCAAATACACTACTACAGCGGTCACTTGAGCATCACAACTTAAATCAAACAAAACCAAACCTTTCGTTTAAGAACAAGCATTTTATTTGTCTGAATGCGGTAGCAAGATATCACAAAGAGAAAATGGTAAATTTGTTATATGAAAACGATTGGCAACTTAAAGGTTACATCTCGTGGTTGAGAAGAGGTTCAAATCCAAATGAACCAGTACCTCATCACCCTTGGGGTCAAGAGATTTTAAAGTTAGATTTTGATGGGAGCAACATTGATTACCCCAGAGATAACCAACTATTGTGTCCTCCGCAATACAGCGATGCATGTTTTGATATTGTAAACGAAACTACAGTAAGTGATAATGCGGTGTTTCTCACAGATAAGACTTGGAAACCAATACTACAAAAGACTCCATTCATAATACACGGGTCAAAGGACTCACATAAGCATTTGGAAGAGTATTTTGGAATAAAACCATACACTGACTTATTTGATTATAAATTTGATACGTTAGATTACAATGAAAGATTTGCTAGTATAAAAGATGATAACTTAGAAAGATTACTCAACATGGATATTAATGAATTAAATGAAATCGTTAATTCAGCCAAGATGCAAGAACTATTAGAATACAACAAAAAACAACTACTCACTCATTTCATTGATAAACCAAAACGTTTGCACCTGCACGGATTAAGTGAAACTGAGACTGGAGAGGATTTTCTAAAACATCCGATAATAAAATCATTAATTTTATTGGGATATTAATTGAGATAAATAAGTCAGTAGTTAATTTATATTTCAACAAAAGGAGTTAAGATGAAGATAGGTGTAATAGGCGTAGGTAGATTAGGACAAGATTGTGCAGAAGTAATGGCAGAACACGGCCATGAAGTATCAGGATATGATGTTGTTCCTTTTGAATCTGAAACAATCGCCCAAATAGAAACAATTGAAGAACTGGTCAAAGATAAAGAGTATGTATTTGTTTCTGTACCAACTCCTCATGACCCTGCATATGATGGTAGCACACCAGCGATGCACTTAGAGCCTAAAGATTTCAATTATGATATCGCTACAAGTGTAATTGCTGAAGCGAATAAGTATATGAACGACAGTCAGTCTATCATTCTTATTTCTACAGTCATGCCCGGAACAATTAGAAAGCAGATTATTCCATTAGTAACCAATACTAATTTTGTTTATAATCCATACTTGATTGCTATGGGAACAATACGATGGGATATGGTTAATCCAGAAATGATTATGATAGGAACAGAAGACGGAAGCGAAACCGGACTTGCTAAAGATTTAAAAGCATTTTATGATTCTTTTATGGAAAATAATCCAAGAACTGAAATTGGTACTTGGGAAGAAATAGAAGCAATGAAGATTTTCTATAACACATTCATCAGTACTAAAGTAGTATTGACTAATATGGTTATGGATGTTGCATTGAAAGTTGGAAACATTAATGTCGATGTAGTGACTAAAGCATTGGCAGGATGTACTCAACGAATAAATGGTTCACAATACATGACTGCTGGTATGCCAGACGGTGGCTCATGTCATCCAAGAGATAACATTGCAATGCGATGGTTAGCACAAGAGTATGACCTGGGATATGATTTATTTCATAATGTTATGTTAGCAAGAGAAGTACAAGCAAAGAACATGGCAGATGCAGTTGTCAAACAAGCAAAAGCACATGACATGAAAGTTATTATCGTTGGCAAGGCATATAAAGTAGACGTAGAATATGAACATGGAAGTGGAAGCATACTCGTAGGACACTATGTGAAAGAGGCAGGAGTAGAATTACACTACTATGACATTCACACTGGTGACTATTATCAGTCAGATGTGCCCGCAGTTTATCTTCTTGCTCATAACTTTGGAAAGATATCAGAAGAAAATACAACAAACAGTGTTAGAATCCTTGATGGAAGTGTAGTAATTGACCCTTGGAGACAGTATAAGAATGAGAATTGCACTGTTATTCATTTTGGAAACACGAGAATAAATGACACTCAGAACACAATATAGTAGTGAAGAGATTGCAGTATTAGAATCTTACAGTCATAGATTATATAATAAGGTTCATATATCATTTCCAGGTGGAACTTTTGGTGATATGTTATGGTCTAGTATATTTGTTACTAACGCACTATCACACATAAATGACATATCTGAAAAGTGTAGTATAACTCCCGAAGGAAGAGTACAACCAGAACAAAGTGATGTGACAGATGCCACTCACTTTTCTTTTAAGTTGGGCAATGCAATTGAAGACAAACTCAAAACAAGACATGATATCTTATTTGCTGTTTATATGGGAGTAAACAGATATAGACAGGAACAAGGCACACCAACAGACGCTATCGTTGTATATGATAGCGAAGATAATGATTACGGATGGAATATAATAGATACAGTACTAACACATTGTTGTGCTATGGGTTCATTGGGTTTGATGTCATTGTTCGAAACAGAGTTCAATCAAAAACTTATTTTTCTCCTACCAAATAAAATTGATGCTGAGTTTTATGGAGAAATATGTAGTAGAAAAACAGACCCCAAAAAGGAATGGGGCAAGATGATACCTGATGTTGACTTTATAAAAAAGAATATTACAGATAATACATTAGTGATAAATCCTAATCGTTTTGTTTTAGACGAAGAAACATATGTAGCATGTGTCAAAGAGATATTAGATTTTATAGAAATGAAAGTTGATACCGATACTATCAATAAGATGGTATCTTATAGAACAGTTTGGTATAATAAACAACCAAAGTATATGCTTGATTACGACTTTTCTACTTTCTAAGAATATATGCTATAAAACAAATATAAAGGGCGCCAACAATTAGCATTCCCATTATATCTCTATCTCATTCAAACCAAATTCTCTATCCAGATATTTGTATTCCACTTTGACTGGGTCCCAAACTTGAATGTGTTCGATTACTTTCTTTGGGTCAAAAGGACCACATGTATAAACATCCAATTGTATTAGGGCTGGGTCAACGTCATTCCATACGTGACATGCGAAATGTGATGTCTCAATAATGACAACACAAGTTGGTCCGTTGTTGCCAGGCATATAATCTATGTTGGCTGATATGGGACCTGCTAGAATTTTCATTCCAATTTTATCTACGAGTTCAATCATCCACGTTTTAAGATTCTCTTCGGTGGGTGGACTCTTTGCTTCTATTCTTAGTATAATATGTTTGTGTACTAACTCCATGCTCATCTATGTCCTCCTTTCTATATTAAATGTCTCTTAATACGTATTTATGAAAAGATGCATTTACTACTGTTGCGATTTCTTTATATAAAAGTTCATGTGCAAGTATGTTTGGGTGATAACATGGTGTAAAGTATTTGGGCATACTTTTAACCATGGTTGCACGATATCTGTCATTAGAATCTGCATCTAGTATTACCTCTTTTATTTTTGGTCTATTTATTATTATTTTATTTTGTTTTAGTTTTTCTCCTAATTGTCCTGCATCAGCATAATAAACTGGCCAATGTGCTTCACTATCTATTAACTCACACCAATTTACAGAGTGCATGAAATTATAATTCTTGCTAATCTTATGTAAGCCGCCAACAACAATACAAGACTCACCGCACAAAGTTTCTATTTCTTTTAACTGAGCATCAATAAGTTGTTCACAATTTTGTTTTAATGTTTTATTTGTATCATATAAATCTGGACTAAAGAAAAAGTCTCTAAAAGGTTCTGTAACTATAAAAATATTAACATCAAAGTCTTGGTGGTATCTTTTTAAATATTGCATAGACAGAGCATTTGAGGCGCCTGGCTTTGAAAAGTTGTGTGGCATACCACTGTTGTTATTCTTCCAAAGATAATGCTGAATACCTAAATGAACTATTGTGTATTCTGCTTTTAACTGAGAATCAACAAGTTGTTCACAATTTTGTTCAAATGTTTTATTCTCATCATACAAAAATTCTTGATTGTAGTATTTGCCATCAGAGTAGCCCCAAACTCCACATCCCCAACTATCGCCAAATATACCTACATTCAGAATCATTTTATAAACGCTCCAATGCGTCCGTGTAAATCAGGATAATCTCTGTATCTATATCCTTTTGGTGGTGTAATATCTTGCCCTTCCCAAACAGGAATAAACTCACTGATATTATCTACAAAGTCTTCGTTGTGTCTGAGATGTACTTCTATCACTTTACCGTTTATGTATTCTATATTTAACCATTCGTACTTTGTAAAATGTTTTAGTTCTTTAGGTAGTGGTACTTGGTCATCAGTCTTAATCCATTTGTCCCATTGAGTGAAAGTGTTATCCGACTTGTGTCCTTCTATACATAAATGTTGAATGCCATTTTGATAATCAACACTTAGATGTCTACCTTTAAATTCTTCACACCAGAAAAAGCCAAGAGGCAAATGCATAGTATACTTGTCTAACCAAACACGCTCCGCTCCTAAACCTAATCCTAGCATGTTCACACATGGCCTCACTATGTACCAGTTTGGCACAGGCACATCCATTCCAGTGGGACCACATATGTATCCCAATTTTCTTGCAAGTATAAGTTTGTCCATAACCCAGATGTCATCGGGATTAATACTTTTCCAAACTAAGTCTTCTGGGTGGTCGTCTTCTATAGTCAAGCAAATCCTCTCTTCGTTACTGATAACAGTATTTATGAAGTAGAGTTACTTTAGACGATTATTGGCTAATTCTTCTGCCGCGTGTTGAACAGGTATATTATCAGATTCAGCCTTATCTAAAATCTTATTAATTCTTTTAGTAAGACCAGTTGTAAGTGCTGTCTTGTAGTCTTTCTTTTCAAAGTCTAAAGCAACGGCTACGACACCACCACAGTTAGCGATAAAGTCTGGAACATATTTTATCCCCATATCGTGTGCTGTTATGATATCTTTTCTTGACCCGAATATATTATTTGCACTACCACAAACATACTTTGATTTGATTGATGCGAGTGAAAATCCATTTAGTGAACCGCCCAAAGCACAAGGCACAAAGAACTCACCGTTTAGAAGATTGTTTTCTTCTATATGAGTTACGCCCTCTAAGTCTGTGACGAATGGGTCATAGGCTTCTATCTTGCCATCTAACATTTTAATTAAGTGTTTGCCTACTTTGCCTAGACCTTGAACTGTGAATATTTGGTCTTTTGTTTTTAGTTTGTCTCTTTTCAGTAATGCTTTGATACTTGTGTGAGTTCCCAACGCAGTTGGTAAACTACTGTCTAGTGATATGCCTGCAACATAATCAGTTGCATCTTTGACTTTGAATAAATCTTCAACTGTTGTGCCTACATCACCAGCACAGATATAAGAACCCTTAAGTGCTTCTACTTCTTGACCAAGTATTTGATATGCTAACGCTCTGTCTTTGATTTTTAATGAATTGATAGTTGTCTTTGCACCACCGTGATTTAATCCTGCCGCGGCATTCTTAAAAGTCATACCCTCACTTAAACGCATCGCATCGTCTAACTGTGCTGAGTTTGTGGAATAATTGTGGCATCTAATCCCACCGATAGCAGGACCTAATTTTGTATTGTGAATTACTATGAAGGCATCTAGACCAGATTCTTCGTGTTCAACGTGTATGATACGTTCATACCCATCTACTATAAACTCTTTGTGTGACATTGTTCTCTCCCAACAATGGTGGTGGTTATGATATTATTTATAGTAACTGACTTATAGTTTATATATAATTATTATTAGTAATATATTTGTTACGAAGATTTCAGCGGCTAAGAAAGTATGATACCACACCCAACGTGATTCATATTTCTTATCTCGTTCTAATTCAATCTTAGTTTTGCCATAAATGGCTTCTTTTATATTATCTAACTTGTTCGATAAATCTAAGTTCACTCCCTCTTTCCTGCGTCTTTATGAGTATAAAAGTATTTATATATTTTTATTCTAACTAAAGAATAATAGTCCTAATTCCCAAGTAATCCAAAATGATGTTATGAAAAGAAGAACATTAATCCATTTTCTGTTTAGTCGTTCTATATCGTTCATACTAACCTGCTAAAGGATTACTCGCTTTTAATCTATTTGATTCAATCTTCTGGTCTTGTAGTTCGTTTTCTTTTTCAACGATACGTACCTTCTTATCCATTTCAGTTAAAGTATCTTTCATTGCACCCAAGTCTGCGCCAATGCCATCTATTTTTTCTGAGATTACCACTTCAACTTCTTCGATTGCTAACTCTAATTCAACTAAGTCTAGTTCGCTATTGCCCTCTACTTGGTCTTTTAAAGCAGTAATTCTATCAATCAAGTCTACTTCTAATGCTGAAACTTTATCACCCATAGTAGCAATCTTATCTTCAAGCGGAGAAACATTAACTGCTTCTTTACTTTCGATTGCGTTCAAACGAGTGTTAAACTCTCCCCATGCATAAAAGCCACCACCGATTGCACCGATGACGCCAATGAGAGATGCGTATGTTGTTAATTTATTCATTAAGTTCATTTTCTAACTCCTGTAGTTCTGCCTCTAATCGGCTTATGTTTTCGTTGTTTGTATTTATCTCTTCCTCATACACTGCCATTGGGTCGTTATCGGCATACTCTCCTAGTGTTCTATCTTGGTAAACTGACCTGCCATATACTTCTAATATTGTACTCTCAGCATACCAGTCATTGTTGTCTGGTAATTGATTTGGTTCATACAGTACTTGTGATGTGTATTCACTAATATCTGGTTGAGCGTCTATCATTGCTTGTGCTAATACAAATGATGTTGCTTTCAGTTTTAAATCGATACGAGTAAGATTCGCTTCAATACGAGCAATAACTCTTTCAATACTTGCTTGTATTTCTTGTACTTGTGCTTCTACTTCAGCCTCGTCAACTTCGACTTCGCCGTCTGCTTCGACTTCAGTATCAGATTCATTTTCTTCTTGTTCTTCTACTTCAGTTTCTTCAGTATTTTCAGTGGCTTCTCCATCATCTCCCCCGTTTGATGATTCAGTACTTTCCTCTGTTGATTCGTCACTATCCACTGACTCTTCCACATCACTACTGGACTCTTCTTCGGTCGCTTCTTCATTAGTTTCTTCCTCTACTGTTTGCTCTGTTTCCTCTTCAACAGGAGTTTCTTCTTCTACTGGCGTTTCTTCAACTGGAGCCTCTTCTTCGACAGGAGTTTCAGTTGGTGTTTCAGTTGGTGTTTCTTCAAGTTCTTCAAGTGTTTCTTCTGAACCTGCTGTGTTTTGTACTTCCTCTTCCATTGGTGCCTCTTCGATTGGCATCTCTTCTTCCATTGGTGCTTCTTCTATCATAGGAGTCTCTTCGATAGGAGCATCTTCTACTATAGGCGTTTCTTCGATAACAGTGGGAGTTTCCATTGTTACTTCTGGTGTGCCCATCTCCTCTGCCATAACATCTTGTACTTCTTCAAAGAATTGTTCTTCTGTTATATTCTCTTCTGCTAACGCATCTGAGAACTCTTGTTCCATTCCTGCTTCTTCTATGATACTAGTGAATGCCTCTTCAAATGATTGTTCAGGCTCAAATGAAAGTTCCATGTCCATTGCCTCATCCATTGACACATCGATAATTTCAAGTTCTACTACATCTAAGTTGATTGCTTCGATAACTGTTATTTCTTCTATCTCTTCGATTGCTATCTCTTCAATTGCTGTATCAACATCTTCTGTAATTTCATCTAGTCCAGGTTGGTCAGCACAAGTTGATGGTGTCTTTTGCCAACAGTACTCAATCTCTTCTACAACTGCTACAGTTGTTGCTACTGTTGATTCTGTAGATGAAGTAGATGATGCCGCTACTGTTTGTGTTGTCTGTGTAACTTCATTATGAAGAATGTTTAATTCTACATCATCAATGTCTGGTCCTGCATGTCCTGTATAAGTTGGCAATGAAGTAGTTTCAGTTTCAATTTCTACTTCAATAGAAAAGTCATCCGCTGTATTTGTTCCTTGAATGTAAGTATCATCGTAGTCTGTCCAAGCACCACAGTTTTGACCCGAACAACCAGTATCTGTTATCGTTCTCGTTTGAGTAGTAGTGTTACCATCGTTGTCTGTGATTATTTGTTTAAGAACGACAACGTTTGTGTAATGATTCCAGAACCATATCTTCGCTTTCAGTGTTGACTTAAATCCATTTTTTATTTCTGCATCTGACATACCCGTTGCAGTTTTAACTGATGAGATTGTCTGGCCTATAGTTGTATCATTCTCTGCCGCAATAGCACCACCAACTGTTGGCGAATCTGACCCACCATAGTTTGGTTGTGCCGGATGAGAATGTGGATTTGATTCATGGAAAGTCCAACCAGTACCATCGAATGTTGTGCCTGAACCAAATGTAGAGTTAGTTAGAATGTTGCCAGAGTCTGTAAGATTTTCAGATACAACTGTTGTAGTCGTTGTACTAGCAGGAGTAGTCACTGTTGTAACTACTGTAGTTGTACAGTTGGTAGTCGTTGTTGTAGTTGTTGTAGTGTCGCCTTCTACAGGACTATTTTCACTTACAACAGGAACAACAGTATCAACACAAGTTACAGTTGTAGTCTGAGTAGTCTCAGCATAAACATAATGATTGCTTACTAGCGAAAGAACTATAACTGCAAGAAACAGTTTACGCATGGTTTATCTTCCAGGCGTAACAGGGATTGTAAGTTTAACTCTACCGTCTTCTGTTTCTTCTACAATAACTTCATCAGTTATCTCTACAGGTGGTAACTCTTCTACAATTATCTCTCCGTTTGCTAGAGCCTCAAGTCTATCTAGTTCAGCATCAGCCCATTGAGCCGCCTGTTCTTGTCTTGCATCTTCCTCAGCCTGTAGTCTTATAATTCTGGCCTCTTCTGCTTCTTGTTCTACTATTTTCTTAAGACGTTCAATTTCTGCTTTCTGGGCCGCTATCAACTCTGCTTGTGTTTTTTTAAGTTCCACTATATCTTTTTGTAACTGAACGTTATCTTTGCTTACTGCTTTGATATCTGTCTTAAGTGACTCGTGTTCTTCGATTATGCCTTCTTCTTTTGCAATGCGTTCATCAATCTTCAATCTGTCGTCCATCTTCTCCATATACTTGTCGTAGTCTGGTCTTTCGATATCATACTTCTTCCATTGTTTAACTGCCGCTCCACCAATCTTGCCTTCAAATGGGCAAGGAGTTCCGGCCTGTTCCATGGCTTCAAAGACACGTGGGTCCTGACAAAGGATGGCAACGGCTGCCACCTTCATGCCATAATCGTTTAATAGTTTAGAAAGTTTCATACGTTCACAGTTCATATCACGTTCAGTTGTACCGCCAGTGATACCAACTCCTGGCAATTGTATGCCACCTGATTTACCAACAGCACAAATATCTTGTGAGTATGCACTCATACCTGGTGCTGACGCAGTAGGCACTGGAACTTTAGAATTGTTATTATTGTTTGTCGTGTTCGTTGTTGTACTCGTAGTATCGTTTGTTGAACCCGATTGATATGTTGTGGTGTTCTCTGCTGAATAACCACCTGTGATTGTTGTGTTAGAACCAGAAGTATTTGTCTGGTCGTTAGTTGTTGCTCCACTACTTGTAGTGTCCGCAAACGTCATTGTTGAAAAGGTTGCGAGTGCTATGACTAACACCATCTGTATAAACTTCATGTAAAACTCCCCTAAAGGTAAAAATTATGTTCTACTTTATTTATAAATACGATGTTAATTATAAACTACGAATAAAAGTCTTACCACCAATCTTCATCTACTACGAGCCGGGGATATGCACCTAATAGAACAACTTCATCATCTACGTTGACCATTCCTTCAGTTAATACTTTCGCACACCATCTGTCTCTACAAACACTCCAAGCAGAATCAAAGAAAGATTCTTTTATACCTGGACAAGGTGGTGCTGTTCCTGTAAGTTGAAGTTTCACTTCGCCTATTTGCAGAAGAACACCCTCTTTAAGACATGACCAATCAATGCCTCGTATTGTTAAATTCTCGCCCGTAGAACCAGGAGTTATAGGATGTTTATGTTGTTGAAGTTCTTCAATACGTTCCATCGAATATAAGAGAACTGCTCTGTCTTCCCCACCATGATTAGAACTTCTCTGTTTGTCGCCTTCGACTCCATCTCTAAGTATCTTAACACGAGGCACAGAATACTTTGGAACTCCTCCATATAAATTTACATTAATGCGTTCTAGTTTAGCCATAATCCTATTTAGCAGATACAAAAAAGGAGCCTTTCGGCTCCCTTGTTCAAACTATTGTTTAGATTATTTGACTAGTTCGACCCCATTTTTAAAAAACTTGTGACCAAACATTCCATCTTTTTCCCATGACCAACCTTCTGAGTTGGCATACTTCTGAATGTAATCACGGATTGAATCCATTGCAAGACTTTCAATTTGCCATTTAGGTTCATAACCCATAAGATTTAATCCACCACCTTTGCCGTCCATGATAGTAGAAATATAATACCTAGAAACAAATTGACCAAGCATCGTCCCATCTGTGTGCTTATCAAACTCATTATCACCATCATAGAATTCAATGACTGGTTCTTCTTTCTCGTAAGTCAAACAATCATCACGACCATACTTGTCGCCTTCTTCAACGATACGAATAGACCAAGGTTGATTTCTTTCGTTGTCAATAAACTTTGCTATCTTATTCATAACTTAATCCCCTTATCTTTTAGAAATAATGTTTCATCATACAAATCGTGTATAGCCTGATTGGCAAATGACATTGCCAATTTATGGGCTTCGATGTTTCTTTCCAACTTACTAACTTTCATTGAAGACATCACAGTTGTTCCTATTATAAAAACTGTGAATACAAGTAAAACTTTAAGTAAAAAATCAACTGTCAATTTTTTATTCATTATATCGCTCCTGTCCAACGGACTTTATAGTCATTGTCAAAGATATTCCCACGAGGTTTGTTTCGTGCTGGAGTCGACCATGAAGCCGCCATAAGAATATCACCCTTTTTAAATTTTTCGTCTTTATCTGTGTTTACGATGAATGAGTGAGCAGAACCGCCACTCAGAATTTTGATATACTTGCTTCCGAACTTAAGTTCTAGTTCGTTAGCAAACTCATTGATACGTGGTGTAGGGTCACTGTACCATTCTTTGCTGACTGATTTACTTGAACGTTCAGCAAAACCTTTGAAATCTTCTGTAATTTTACGAAGATAGTTGTCTAAAAACAAGTCATTCTTTTCCATATCAGATACCTCTCTTATTAAATATACTATTATTATAGCATAAAAGTAATATCTGTCAAGTTTTTGCGTTGTTTTTCAGTAAATCTATCTCTTTTTTAAGTTCTTCTATCTCTTTTTTAAGTTTTAGTATCTCTTCCAACCCTCTATAACCATATTCAGTATAGCCTTCTGATGGTTTTTGAGGGGGATTGAAGTACTTACTGTAATCATTAACCATGCGTTACTCCCCTTGTGTTAATAATTTCTTTCTCTTAAGTCTCCTTCTTAAGATTTATCTGCGGTATTGCCCTTTATAGCCAGTTTGGCAGCCTCAGATGCAACACGAATTTCACGTTCTAACTGCGTTAATAAGTTCTCTGCTTTAGTTACATGCTTTGACATTGTATAGTCTTGTGTCCAATTAGAACGAGTATGTGCAGACTTTAATGTTTCACGTAGTGATTTAAATCTATCTTCTATGTGTTCATCAGTAAGTGTTGATACTGCGGGTTCGACACCAAATAACTCAGTGACTACTTCATCAGCAGTTTGAATAGTTTCTTTTTTGCTCTCACCAAATTTACGTCTTGTGACTGTTTTGCCACCATCTGGTGATTCATAAATGTACGGTTCTGACATATATAATCTCCCAATATATTAATATATGAATATTTATCTTTTATATTATAATATAAGATTGGCAAATGCTTGAGTTAAAACAAACACTTACCAATCAAATACTTTCAATCATAATGATACTAGGAGTATCATAAACATCACTTATACCTTATACCATACCACATAATATAATACAGATTGTAGCGAATACTTTGCTGGTTACGAATTCAGCGACAGCCTATCGTTCTGTCCGCTCCTACCTTATTGTCGGTAAATATCTAAACACTTTGACTGGGAGTGTGTAGAGTCACGCTCGGTTTGTTTTAAATCGCCAGAGTTACGATAGGGGTATTAATCTTGCTTTGGTTCTTTCATGGCCGCCATAGCATCTTTATCAAACGATGGCATCTTATCAGCAAAGTAGTTGACTGTTTCACCAGCCGCTTCTCTGTCTGCTCTTTCCCATTTAGCAAGTATTTCATCACGGATAAACTCCAATGGTGTTCCAGTTGGATACTCATGTGTCCAATTGTGCGCCATCTTCATAGCATTATCTCGTCTTTGTTGTCTTGTTTTTCCTAGGTAGTACTGGTCGTATCTCCATTTGATACGTGCTAGGAACTTCTGTGATAGTCTTCTCACTTCGTTACTCCGCAACTACCGTTTCTTCTACAACTTCTGGTACTGGAACGTCAACCACTTCTGGTCCAACTCCTGGTATCCAGCCAGTTAATAGATTCCAAGTTGCAGATGCAACGCCACCAACGGCATCAACTACAGTTCCTGGAACAGCAATAACTGATTCTGTGAATGATGCACAACCACCTAAGGTAATCACCAATGCCACCAATATCAAGTTTTTCATTGTAAACATTAACATTTCTCCATTATCTCATATATAAGTAATTATAACATGGATGCACACTTGATGTCAAGCATAAATCCCATATATTTATCTAACTAAGTGATGTATTTGTTGTTATACAAAGCACCAAGGCATGGTCTTTGGACTGTTTGTTCCTCGTGCTTTGTCGAGTTCTAATAGATATCTTTGCATTCGGGTGTTATTCAGTGGGTCATATTTGTATTCTTCGATAAAGCCTCTGACATGTTTCTCTCTGATATTGGCATTTTCTATTACTTCAGGCTTTAAAGCATTGATATTAAGATAGAATGGATTTCTTAAATTAAACATAGTATAAGGTTCGCCAAGATTAACTAGAAAGTTACGATTACTAAATTCTTCAACAAGAGTATCGATGTTCAGTAGATTCATTGCTTGTACTGTAATATTGTAATCAAGTCGGTGTGGATTCACATCAATCAGTTCTTGTATTCCGACCATAAGTTCATCGTGCTTTGTAGGGAATCTAATCGTCTCATTGACTGCTCCCCAACCATCTACACTTACACTGAAATGTATTTTATCAAATTTAGATAAGATTTCTAGAAATGCGGGTGTGTTACTTATACCATTTGTTTGAACAGTGATGTGAGTATTCTGGCAATTCCAAGAATGATTTGATAAGTCTTTTAAAAACTTTTGAACTGGCTTCATATAGAATGGCTCACCACCAGCAATATATATGAATTCTGCTTTATCGACACACTTCGAATAAATCCAATCCCAATCTAGTTCAAGGTTAGAGTCTGAGTATTCATTCTCATACTTTTCATATATCTGTAGGTCTTCCATCCATTTAGAACTGTTTCCTGGATTACACATTGCACACTTTAGATTACACGTGTTGCCTGGTCTTAAGTCCCACCTGACTAATCCTTTTGATGGCTTTGTTTTCAGACTCTCTATTCGTTTGCTCCCAAATCCTTTTCGCTCTTTACTTATACAGTTAATACAAGTATCTTCTGTTAGTTTTAAGTTTTGAGCGGCAAGTTGTACATTATTGATATCATGGACTTGTTTTCGTCTACCTGAGTCTACCAGTCCCTCATTGTACAAACAACATGGTTGTATCTTATATCCATCTGCCATTCTGTCTAAGTATATTGCAGTATAAGGTTCGTTACATATGTCTATACTTTTTGCCATAGTTATAGTGCCTTTAGAAGCCCATAAAGGGCAGAGAGTGTTACAAATAGGGATATACTTAAAGAGAACCAGAAACCATAGTGAAGTACTGTATAAGCAAAGATTGGAAAGAATATAAGACTGACGAGAACAAAATAGATAGTTTCTCTTGCTAGTTGACTGAATATCTCTGGTTGTACACCAGAATAGTGCATAAAGATGATACTCACTAGACTAGCCAGTGGAATACCCAAGATTAATGCTCCTATCGTAGGATTACCTCGCTCAGCCGCTGTAACGACACCAGCGATAACAAGTCCACCTATGATTGCTTTTAGTAAGAATTCCATAGTTTTATTTATGTCGGCGGCCAAATACTTACCAAAGCCCAAAGGTCAGAGACCTTTCGCCTTCCGCGAAATTTTTTTTGAACATTATATACAGATTTATTAATTTTTTTCTTTACAAAGCGGATTTTTTATGCTATGTTAGTAGTATATGGACAAATCAAAAAAGAATAAACATATACCGAACTCGATTAAGATAGGGTATATAGACTATGCGTTCGATTTCTGGCCTGACACATTTGCATCTTGTGAAGAAGCACAAGGCGAATTCTTCTCTCAGGCTCAGAAGATAGGACTTAAAGAATCAACCATACCAAGTCGATTTGGCGTGAATACGGTGATACATGAGATACTGCATGGAATCGTATACCAATATGGACTTGAAGTAAACAGCGATGAGGAGAAAATAGTAAACACATTTGCTAATGGTTTAACCACTGTACTCGTGGATAATCCATGGCTTATTGATTACATTAAAAAACATACTAACAATGTATAAGACAACCGTAATTGTATTACTTATTCTTATACTACTTAACACATGCGGAGGAGCATAAATGACAATCGAAGTACAAGTTCGTGGTGGCAACGTAACAAAGGCTATGCGAATATTAAAAAAGAAACTTGAAAGAGATGGGTTGATGCAGGAGATACGGAGACGCCAGTATTATGAAAAGCCATCTGAAAAGAAACTAAGAGAAAAGAAACAGAACATGGCTCGTGTAAGAAAGAGAGAAAAAGAACGAGCAAGGGATGATGATTTTTAAGATGTTAAAAAGAATGGGTAAACATATACTTAAGAACGACATATACTATTTCTATGTTGGACCTATTATACTTGTTTGCGTACTCTTGTTAGGGACAATGGGTTATTGTACCTATAATAACCTGTGCTAGTTTTGTGTCAAAAATGTGTAAGAAAATCGCCTATCTATTTGCTATTGTTATATATTTTTGTATATTCGCATTGCTCGGATGCGGACCAGTTTTGTTCACAGTAGGTGGACATAGTGTAACACTGGGTGGTGTTGTGATATCACAAGGTGTTAAAGAAGTAATTAAAAAAGAAAAAGAAGGAGAGAAAGATGGAACCAGTAACGATTAGTTTAACGATAATTGCAGTCCTATGGCTTATGGGAAGTTTATGATACGATGGATCGGATGGGCACTGATTGTGGTCGTTTGGCTATTCATAGCATATGCACAATGGAACATGGTGTTATGAAAGAAGAAATAATAAAAGAACTAAAGACTGTATACGACCCAGAGATGCCAAGCATCAATGTATACGATTTAGGCCTTATCTATAAGATAGAGATAGATGGAAACGATGTGAAGATTACACATACGTTGACTTCTATGTTCTGTCCAGCAGGAGATTTGATAAGTGGTAACATTAAAGAAGCGGCGAGTCGTGTTGTGCCTGGTAAGGTAACTGTTGCTCTAACGCACACACCAGCATTTAGTAAAGAAATGATGAGTGAAGATGCAAGGTTAACATTAGGCATATGAATGATGGATGGTCCTTTATTGTCTTTTGGGTTGCAATGATAACACTTATGGTTGTTCTAGGATGGCATAAAGGAAACTTATGGTTTATGATATGAAGAAAAGAACCTTTATTGTGTTTTGGATTAGCATGACAACACTTCTGATATCTCCGTATCTCTTACAATGGTTACTGATATGAAATACTGTGAGAACTGTGGGCGAATGCACGACGGACCATTATGGGAAACGTTTCTGGATGGCGACAACAAGCCACTAGAGATACTTGTTTGTAGTTCACCCGTATTTAAAAAGAAGGATGCAAATGAGAAAGAAAAAATTGAAGACAAAAATTCCGAGAATGAAGAAACTTCTTCCGCACCTGAGCCTGATATCGATAAAGAAGAATACGATTGGGAAGAAGAAATAAAGTATGAGGGATTCGAGTTTAAATTTTAGAAAGGATTAACATGGTAAAAACATTTATTATAGTAGCCTTATTAGCAGGCTTTAACAGTGCTGGCACACAAGATGCAATGGTCTTTCCTGAACCTAAGTTCACGACCACCGAAGAATGCATTACGTATGTTCGAGCAAACAAAGAGAGTATATTTTATCAGACATGGGAATACTATGGGGTGAGAAAGATACAGAACGTCTATTGCGTTGATGAGGGTATGGCACAACAACTCTTAAAGCCAAGAGCCCCATTGTTAGCACCACCTGATGAAACACCACCAACGACACCAACACCAAAAGAACCAGACAACATCGAAGAATGGTGGAAGATAACTCCTTCTTCAAACGGTCTGAGTACATAAGGAGAACAATATGGTTGATTATCTTATAATGAAACATAAAGACCTTTATCGATGGAGCAAAGAGAAACTAAACATAAGTCATTATGGAATGGCCTGGATTAGTTTTATTAAAGGCTTTGGAATAGGTTTATTGATAGCACTATGGATAACATAAGATATACGGCACCAGATGGTACACTGGTCAGTCTGAATGATATGGACTTACTTGTAAAGCGAAACAAAATTAATCCTTCTGAATGGCTAAGAGGCTATAAGAAGTGGAAAAAGAATAAAGAAAGGAGTGATATCACTATGGCTAAGAAGAAAAAACTAAAAGCAAAGAAAAAAGTGAGTACACTAGATAAGATTCAGAAGAGTCTTACGAAGTTAGAAGCACTCCATGAAAAGCAATCCGACTTGATATTCGATATAAACGAGTTGATAGACGATGCTAACATGGAATCAGAGTACTCATTAACAGACGAGTAAATAGAAATAGCATAGCCACATGATTATGTTGTGTGGCTATCTATCAAGGACATCCCAGATGAGAGTACCAAGAATTCCCCCACCAGCAACACCAATAAGGATACCCAAGATAATGAGTATAACTAGAGTAGTAGCCAAGAAGAAACAAAAAGACAGAGACCTCAGTAATAAAGCCTTAAAAGAGTTCTTAGCAAAGGGTGGTAAGATACAAGAGATACCTGAGGGTGAAATCACAGAAGCCGCAAATATGAAGTTTAGATATAGAAAGTCTAAGAAGAAAAAGGTACCAAAGGAGTAAAAAAAATACTCCGGAGATTTTCCAGAAAACCAAGTACTCACAAAAAAGTACATTCCATACATAGAGAGAAACCCCATGACTAAAAGAAAACTATTAGATAAGACAGAGATAGAAGAATTGAATAAGCCTATAGAACTTATCGTTAGAACTAAAGCACCACAGAAGTGGAAACTACTTGACTTAGAGACAGGTGAAGAGTATATAGGCACACTACCAGAAGATAGAAAGTGCCAGAGTTGGTATTGGAAAAGAACTTGAATACCTTATTCCTCTATATATTAATCTTATACTCACTTACAGCACTTATAGGAGTACTTTATATAGTATACGTATATGACTATGTAATATGTAAAGAGAAGAAAGATAACAGTCTTACACACTCAGAACGTAGGTGTTATGAACTGAAAGAGAGATATAAGAGACTAAGAAGTTACCATTCCACTAAACCATAAGTAAACCCCTATAGAGAGAGAAAGAAAAACTCTTACACGTATAGAGAGAAAAATCTACCTGTAATCCATTAAAAATATACCGGGCAAATCTTCGCGGATTCAAGGTAAACGCCTTTTCTCTCACCACCACGCACCCGGCACTTTTCTGAGGATTTTTATTCTGGATTATTTTTTATGATATACTTGCGGATTCTTTTCAGAAATGGTTTAACAACTCTGACGTATAGGGATGGAACCTTATCTGGGTCCATATTCATCCAGTCGCTATTATGCCACATGTTTAAAGAACTCTACGTATATAATGTACCCTACCATAGTTAACCATATCATGCCTACCTGGTCCGAAATCTTACGCATTCTATTATGCAATGCGCCCTCTGGTGGTTTTTTATTACCTAACTTCATACTTTTCTCCTTGTTATGTACTTCTATTTAGACGGGTCCAAACATATATATGACTTCATCTATATGAATTACGCCCCATCATCTGGTTCACCCATATCAATCCCGACACCATAATCTTCATCACCTTGTTCTTCATACCATTGGTCAACAATGCGGTTCAGACAAGAGAGAGAATAGGGTTCGTGCCATTTATCTGGTGCTGAGTGTAGACTAATGTAGGCATCTATCTCATCTACCTGCTTCTTGGTAAGAACTTCTGCTACGTTCTGTTCATAACCATACTCATTCTTCTCTAATTTAAGGTCATAGAACGATTGAATCGCCCACTGACAGTGGTCATATGCTTCTGACTCGAGGTGGTCAGATAACTTATGTGTCTTATACATATCAAATGCCATAATACGTCTCCTATTTTCATAGTTTGGTTTAGAGTAAAGGTCCTTAGGAATAAGAACACTTTACCGTTGTATAGTAGATAACTACTATGTTTATCGTTTCGTTCGCTCTAGTATGGTGGCCAACTCTGGATGCTCAAGGTTGGTCAACAATGTTCTATCGTCCTCGAATAGTTCTGTATAGAATATATCAGGTAATTCATTGAACTTGGTGTAGGAACCTTTATCTATCTTATTGGTTAAATGGTTCCATGATTCAAATCCATTCTTATCTTCTGCTAATACTAATCCATTCTTTAATGTTATCATACATTCTCCCTACTCTGAGTAATAAAATCTTTAAAGTTTCTTGAGAGTAAACTATATTGATTCTCCAGAAACGCATCCACTTCATTTTGTAGATTACCATCTGTTGTAGTGGCATTATCATACTCATTGAGGGCGATGATGTCTTGTTGTATATCATAAGGCAAATCGTTCGCAGTTTGACACTCTGGATAGTTCCTTAGAATGTTAATCTGGTCATCTGTGAGGGTAGTACCTGGTATAGGTGGTCTCTGCCCTTGGCCTTTCATCCATTTGTCGAAATCACTTGTACTGAAACTCATACTATTTCATAACGCTCCTATATAATTACATCTTTAAAGCCATAACCAGCAACAACTGACATGGCGCCACTTCCATCTTCTACGATATCGCCCACGGATAAACTATGCATAGGGGCAATACGTTCGATGTTCTCTTCTGGTCCAACATTACCAATGTGAAACACACCTTCCAGTGAGTCTGCTTCAATATTTGACACATGTGTATAATAACCACGATTGAAGGCATCGGCCGCAATAGCACCAGTATCATTCTTTCGCAGGTTCATATCAAGTTTCAATGATTGTTTGTGTACTGAGTCGTGGCCTTTTTCATTAATTAGGTCCACTTCAGCGTCAGTTAATTTAATTTGAAAGATTTTATACTTCATTTAAAACTCCTTTGTGTTTGGATAAACTTCAGGTAAAGGGTCCGGGTCGCCCTCTGTATTACCGTATAACTCTTCACCAGGTGATGTAACACTTTTAACTATCATATCGTATGGTTTAATCAATAAAGACGCTATACCGCAGGCCTCCTCACTGTCCATCGCTTTTACGTACATAAAATGCTGGCTTGAACTATTTGCGATACGATTGCGAATTCCAACCATAAATGTACTCATAAAACTTCGCATATATGGTGTAGTAATCGAACCTGGCGCACTAAATGTTGTTGATAAGTCTAACATGGACACTCCTCTTTT
>Ga0208434_1000079_pt1 | contig 52826 bp, 67 predicted proteins | sample 13_taG_FD_184086 | JGI IMG/M metagenome (GOLD analysis project Ga0208434, IMG submission 184086) | Marine viral communities from the Subarctic Pacific Ocean - 13_ETSP_OMZ_AT15268 metaG (SPAdes) (version 2) | ecosystem: Environmental > Aquatic > Marine > Oceanic | place: Pacific Ocean | collected... | reverse complement strand
AAAGCATTTTCACCAATGCCTACGTTATATGAACCAGTATTTGTAAAGAGAGCATCCTTACCCATAGCTACGTTTTGAATACCTGTTGTATTAGTGTAAAGTGACCTATACCCAACTGCTGTGTTGTTTGATGCTGTGGTGTTTTCATATAAAGCTCTAAAACCAACAGCAACGTTATTTGCACCTGTTGAAGTATCCCTTAGTGTACCATCTCCTATTGCCGTATTTGAGCTACCACTCGTATTGTATTGTAAAGATGAATTACCAAATGCTGTATTACTACTTGCAGTACTGGTATTTAAAGCATAATGCCCAACAGCAGTGTTACTGCTTCCAGTCTGATTAGAGCCTAACGCATTTGAACCCATTACTACATTGTTACTACCTGTTGTAATTGCATCCCCTGCTTGATACCCTACTACTACGTTTTCAGAACCAGTAGTGTTTGCTGATAATGAATTAAATCCAATAGCAGTATTAGCAGATGCTGTGGTATTGGCATCAAGAGAGCCTTTACCAATAGCTACATTACTGTGACCTGTAGTGTTTACTTGAAGTGCAGATTTACCGATTGCTGTATTATTAGATGCTGTTGTATTAGAAAGTAATGCCCATTTACCAACTGCAACATTTTCTACTCCAGTAGAATTGGCATTTAATGCTTGATATCCTATTCCAGTATTTCCAGAAACTGTATTAGCTGTTAAAGCATCAGCACCTATTGCTGTATTATGATTAGCTGAAACATTACTATCTAAAGCAGTATTACCCAAAGCCACGTTACCTGTACCCGTTGGATAATTACCATCTAGCTTGATTGTGCCACCATCTACTGAGAGGTTACTTGATAATGTAGTTGCACCTGTAACCCCAAGAGTACCTGCTATTTGTATGTTTGTGTCAAGTTTAGCACTTGTGACTGCATCGTCAGCTATGTGAGCAGTATCAATACTACCATCTACGTATTGGTCACTATCTACAGAGTTAGCTGCCATTTTAGCAAGTGTTACATTTGCATCTGTTATTTTAGCTGTAGTTACTGCATTATCTGCTAGACCTGCTGTTGCTATCTGCGGTCCTTCACCTGTCGTACCATCATGTGAGTGCCCACTTGAACCATTAAACGCTGCCTGTACCGCATCAAACTCTCCATCAAGGTCTGACGCATTGATTACGTTACCATCAGCTATATTGTTTGGTGTATCATTTCTTGTATAGCCTGTTCCCATTTCTTATCTCCTAGCGTTAGTAGAATACTGCAAAGTTGCAGCATCAATAGTAAATACAGCGTCTATTGTATCTCCTATAGTCTCATACAGAATAGACACTGTAAAACCTGAACCTATTGTCTGCAATTCGTAGATTGCTTTTTGTTTACCTCCGTATGAGGATGTTCCGTAAATTCCTGCACCATACGAAATCGATGAAGCTGCAAGGTTTGAAAAAAGTAGTGAATTTGGCTGAATAACATTCTGTTGGTCAAAGTCAAATTTAAGAGAATACCTAATATCTAATTCCCCGTTCACGTCTAAATATGTTATTCCTTTGTATATAGTTTTACGAATAGTCGGATCACCTAAAGGTATATAAGGGGTAGCAAATGTACCTTGTATCTTTTCTCCATCAAAACTATTGCCATCTTCCATTCTGTAAATATAACCGTCACTTGCACCAAAATAGATAAGCTCAGTACGATCTACATATTCACTGTGTACTACGTAAGCATTTACACCACGTAAATCATTAAATGATATGCCATCCTGTAATTGTGTGGCCGCAATCCCCTTAGCCGAAGCATTGGTGTAACCAGTGTTGTAACCAAATAATCTGTACTGACTTTTCTCACGAATGACCGTACTAGAAAAACCATTTGGACTACTCGTAATCAAATCTAATATTTCATCTTGTATTGGTTTTGATACGGTAGCAAGACTAAAATCACCAAATCTATCTGTGGCTGAAAAAAGTCTTAGACCATCAGGTCCTAAAAATATTACGTCTCCACCTATCTCTTGTATAGTATCTTCCGCAATACAACCTAAATCACGAGAAACTGGTTTTAGTTGAAAATCACCTACGCTACTTCCTGCAATTACGTTAATACTATTTTCACTAAATACAATGAGTTGATCACGAAAAACAATTAACCCTGTGATTGCATCCGCTACGTTTATTATACCACCTCCGCTCGCACTTGTAAAGTCTGTATCGCCGTAAGGAGCAGAAAAAACAAGACTTTTACCGTTTGCAAGAAAAATGTGGTTCTTAAAATTCGTTACAAAGCTAGAGCCTGATGTATCAGTGGGTAAAGAAGATAGTTGCTCAAACGTAGTACCATTAAATCTGTAAGGCTTACCTGTACTATCCACAAGCATAAGTTTTTCTGTACCATCAAAATCGTACTTAAGAAATCGTACCTTACCTGATCCGCCTATTGTGACACCTGCACTATTATACGTAGCATTGTCACTTACTTGTGTCCACCCAGAGCCTGAAGAAAAAAACAAATCATCTCCACGACAAACAAACACTTTGCTGTCATATCGCACTATACCTCTGATAACACCTGAATTTGTTACAGCGTTTGTATCAAACTTAGAAAATCCTTCAACTCGTCTGTAGCCACCAAAGATAGATGGTTCAAAGTTACGAAGTATACGTGCTGACCCCGGAGCTTGAAACCCCTGCTGGTAAGGTGAGAGGTTTGTTATCAAGCCACCCTTGAATTCAAACGAATGGGTTTGCCACCTATCAGGCATTAAACCGCCCTAGCATATACATTTTCATTAACAAGTAAAGTTCTCATCTGTTTCAAACCATCCTCAAACTTACGTAAAGATAAAGTTGCTGATTCAAGATTATCTCTAAACATGTAAGCATGGTACATTGCACCGTCTATGATAACATGCTTAAATCTAAAAGGTATTGTTGGTACATCGTCGTAGGTTTCTAAGTCTGTTGGAAACATAAAAAACTCATACTCGATGGTATAAGCTCCGTTTGGCATCGGTGCGACAATTATATCTCCGTCTTGTGAGCGAACGACGTATTCAGGAACTTGTCCTTTTGTTGCGTCAGGCTCATGTTCTTGATCTATGTATTTGTCAATGTACTCATCGTAACTTAGTTGTTTAAGTTTTCTTGCTTCATTGACACCCAGTGCTGTGTTACGAAGTATACGAACAGTGTCAAAGTCTGTATATTTAGCGTTCTCTGGTAGCGGGTATCTTAGTTCACCAGCAGTCAGAGTGATATCATCTGAGTTGTGATTAAAGGGCCAACTAAAATGCTTTTGATTTATGTCACGAATTGAAGCGTTAAGTGAGTCTTTAGCTTGTGAGTAAAACCCAACAGCCGTTGCAAAGTTACTTAATGTCAACTCTGTTTCATTAAGACGTCTGCATATTTCATTGGTTAGGGAGAGATAGTTATAAGCCATTAGTTTTTCTCCACGACTCTTATGCGAACTTCTTGTTCACGAATAGTTGCATCGCTAGCAGTCATAGTACATACTATTTTATATGTTGTAAAAGCAGTACCACTTCCTAAAACTATTGTAGCGACAGTGTTAGTATTTGTACGACTGATAAGTTGTAGTCCGTTCACAAGCTGACTGTCTGACCACGTTTGTAACACCCCATCAGCGTCGTGTATCTTCCAAACAAGAGATGATATAGTATCTGTGTCAAGAGCCGTACCCCAATCAATAGAGTAATCTAGCTGTTCATCGGGGTCTTTGTCGGGCCATTTAAGAGACATTAAGCTGCCTTTCTTCTTTGCGAACTTGTTTGTGTAGGTGGAACAGTAACAACTCTATGTGAACTTGTTTGTTCTGGTGTAGTGCTTACAGTTCTTTGCGAACTTGTTTGTGTAGGTAGAACAGTAACAACATGCCTTCGATCAAATGCTGTTGCACTAAATACGGTAATAACACCTGTTGCTGTTAGTGTGCCTGTTGAGAATGTTCCACTTACTCCTGTTAATGAATGAGTATTTGAGAAGGTAAAGTTATCATTAACAAAACCTGTAGCACTTACACTATTTAATACTTCTGTAGGTTTTTCTTCTACGGTGTTTACCGCACCTGTAGCTTGTACTCCCACTATCGGAGTATTGATATTCTCTTTTACTGTATTGATCGTACCTGTTGCAGATACGCTTACTAATTTTTCTATAAGATTAACGGCTACACTATTTACAGAACCTGTCGCACTTACACTATCTAATACTTCTGTCGGTTTTTCTTCTACTGTGTTTACAGAACCTGTAGCTTGTACTCCTGTTATTGGAGTGTTTATATTTTCTTTTACAGTGTTAACTGTACCTGTTGCTGATACACCTACTGCAGTTACCTTAATAAAAACATTTAAAGTTCCTACTGAGCCTGTAGCACTAACACCTGTAGAGATACGTTCTGTAACATCTACTTCAAAACCACCTGCTGCAACACTAGCAATAATACCTGTGGCTGATACACCACTAATACTAGCGGTAAGATTAACTACACCATATTCAGGTGTTCCATATAAACCTGACCCATATCGTGCAGACTGTGCTATGATTGCCATAGCCTACTCCTTACGCTATACGTATTACAGCGTTTGATGCGTCAGCGGTAGGAAATTCAATTGTTAAGTCACCAGCAGTAGCGGAAACAGTACCACCAAAATCAATAACAGCAATTGCAGAGTTACTGTTTGCTGTGTTATAAATGATACATCCATCAGCAGATACAGTTACGTTACTGAATACCTCATCAGTAAAGTCTACAGTAGCAGTTGTACCAGATACAGCGATAGTTGCACCATCTAGTGCTTGACCACCTGCAGTATAGTTCGTACCGCTTGCTTCGTCAGAGTTACCTGTTACGTTAGAATAGTTAGTTGTAGCAGCACCATATGTACCTGATGGAGATGCTTTAATAAGTGCTAGTTTAAGTGAGTCAGTATCAAGGTCGTGTAAACCACCTAATAACTCTGATTTAAAACTAGTACACATTGCAGTTGTAATAGCCATTTATCTCTCCTTCGGCTTAATTATAGAGAAGTTTGAAAGAACTCCTCTAGGGATACTGTTATATTTACAGCACTGTTTGCACTTGCAAGACCTCGTATCTTATCATTACCAATCAAATACAAAGGATAATCTGTAATCTGTAGCAGTGAGTTTGCAGGTAGTTCAACAAGTTCAGCTAAAGTATAGAACGTTGTTGATGCTGCATCGTACCAATCTAAACTAAATGTAACCAAAGAACTAGAAGCATTGTTAATATATATGCTGTTTACTTCGGTTGTAAATCGTGCAGGCACTGTGTAAATATCTTGGTTGGCTGTTGTTAATTCTAAAGCAACGGTTCTTTTTTTACGTTCAGCCATGCTTAGTTCTCTATATAAATAATATCTAATCCAGCAGATAGTTGAATATTAGCACTACTACTAGAACCTACTGCTCTAACACGCATATCTGTTTTTTCAGGTATAGGTAAAGGTGCTTGATACTGCTGATGATGTACTGTAGAAACAATAGCAAACTTATCCTGTGTTCTAAACACTTTATTTTGTTCTCTAGTCTGAAACTCTGCTACAGCAAATTTATTATTTTGTTCAGTAAAGGCTGTTATATCTGTTTGTAGCAAATATGCAGTATATCCTGCTGGAACAGTCCATAACGCCATTAGAGTTTGATTATGCCCAGAGGAAATACGTGCATACGTAGTACCCCCATTATCAATATCTATGTTATCCGTAGGTTCTTGTGACCCTGAAATAAAAGCACGAAATACTCTTAAATATGTTTGTGTAGTTGTAGCACTACCTGAACCTGCTAGAGTAACAGCTTCACTTACTTCGTTGTAACTTGCATCTAATCCTTGAATAGTGACCTGTACACCATTGTCTGTAGCACCACCACCACTTGTAGCTGTCATAGCAAGTGCACTACCTTGATAGGTGTATACACCACCTCCATCCCAAATATCTTCAATGCTATCGTCTATGTCACTGTTAAAACCAAACTTAAAGATACGTTTGTGTCCATCAACAAGACCACGAGATACTTGTAAGAAGTAAGGATATGATCCTACACCACCGCTAAAAGTAATTACATTTGGGTATGAAGTGATGGACATTTATTTTATTTTTTCCGATTCAAGTTTATCTTTAAGTTTACTAACACGTAGATAATCTTCACGTATTCGTTTTAGTCTTGTTGGGTTTCTTAGATACTTGTCTATCTTTTCTATTTGTCTTTGCGTAAGAAACCTAATAGGTCTAGCGTTTACTGGTATAAATATATTTAAATTTTTTTTTGTTTTAAGTACTTTGTGCACTTTCAAGAACTTTTAATTTTGCGTTTGTTTCTGTTATGTCTTTTAATGCTTGATCTAATACATTTAATGGAGTATTAGGAGCATTAAGTAAGCTTTCTGCATTCTCAATTTTTAGTTTGTATTGAAACGCTAAAGCTTGTGACGCTAGTTTCTTCATAGGTGTACTCCTTTTAAGAATTATACAGATAGATTAGCTAGATGTCAATCTCTTTGTATCTTCGTACGCCTTTTTAATCTCTTCTATAGTTCGCTTACAGCCTATGCACACATTGTCTTTCAACGTACAGACACCCACACACGGACTCAAAATCTTCCCATCCACTTGCCTGCAAACCATGCCATCAATCCTGCAAAGAATAATACAACTATAAAGGCTATTCCGTAGCCTACGTATTCCATCAACTCTTCTCTACGCTTCTCTTCCATTTTTTCTTGATAGCGTCTGGATTTACGAGCTTCGGCTTGAAAGGCTTGCCAATCTTGCCACAATCCGGGGCGACCTAAGTAGATCATCATTTTCTTGAGTTCTTCTTCTTTTTCTTTTATCTGCTCAAGAGCCATGAACTCTTCTAGGTCTGTGCCACCTACACCTTTAGCTTTTTTCTTTTTAAGGTTCTTTTCTATTGCTTCCTTTGAAAATACAAAATCGCTTATATGTTTCGCACATCCACTCAGTTCTTTTCCATTGGACACAAATTGCTTGATAACCGAAAAGGCGGCATTTGCTGCGGCTAATTCTGCTAACATCTTACTTTTTCCTTGTCGGTTTACAATACGCTGTTATTTGTAAGTTAGGTCCTTCCCTTTGTGGTATAGATGCTTGATCATTTAATCTTACTGCAAAGTACAGACATCTATCTATGTTATCGAAGGTTTGTGTTTGGTCTATTATCTTTAATCCCATCATAACCACTAGTACGAACTCAATCACACTGGTACTCCTTGTACCTCCTCATCATTATCTTCTTTGTGGCATTCGCAATTGCACTCTTCGCAGTCACACTCGTAACATTCACACGTTGCACATTTCTTCTTTTCTTCGGTCATATCCACTCCCCATTTTTCATAGCCAAAGATAATTTCATAGCTCTGTTGCCTACTTGATTAGCCCATCTTGAATCAATCATCTCTTCACAAGCTAAAGGATAGTTCACTTTTTCTATCGCCATCCACATGTTTTTAAATTTCATAAGACGAGGAACACCCATATTAAATGCCATATCAACAAGCACCATTTGTCGTACATCGCTAAGTTGATTTACAAGTGGCTTTCGTTCTAGTAGCTCTTTTTCTACAATTGCTATGTCATTCATGCAAAGATAGTAGGCTTCTTCTTCAGTAAGACCAACTTCGTAAACATCTTCCATAGTTTTGTTTATAAAAGATAGTTCACCATCTGTGATACCCCTGTCTTCCAAGTTACGACCGATTCCAATCGTATCTATGCCTAGATGATCCTGATAGACTTGTAATCGGAGTCCTTCATGTAAAGCTATCATCTTAACTAGTTCACTGCGTTCATATTTCATTTTAAAAGTCTACCTTGTATCGTAAGTTCATTGCTTTTGTTTTTTTACCACTAAAAGGGTCTGTACCTGTTAAAGAAACATCAAGATTACCGCCACCTAGATCCATTACAGAATAATTTAAACTAACTTGATTTTCACTGCCTTTTTGGTTTTCAAAAAACCTCTTGTTTACCTGTATACCAACTCTGTTGTTTTCGTTTACTTGATACCCTAATGCACCGCCTATATTCTTCTCTATATTCTTCCACGTACCCTCATAAGTCCCGAATGGTACTTGCTCTGAATAAGCCCCCTTTGTTCTAGCTTTAGAACCGAACAAAGTTGCTCGAACAGGATTTAAATCAAAACTTACATTTCCACTTAATGTTTTTGTTTTAGACTTTTGTTTTACAGTTACATATTTATTAGGTTTAAATTCGTCTTTTGTCTTTGAGCCTTCATAATACAAACTACCTGTTACTTTTTGATTTCTTTTTCTTTTTAAATTAAGAGAAGCTTCCATTTGAGGTTTTCTAGGTTGATTAGTGTATTTGTCACTACTCATGCTTTCTTCCTTGTTGTCTTACGTTTTCGACCTGATGCAGTAACAGACCACTTTACTTTTGCAGGTCCTGTCTTTTTACTTGCTTCTTTCTTACTTATCTTACTTGCTACGGCTTTAGGTCTGCAGGCAGGATAAGGTCTTTTCTTTTTTTCTTTACCAGAACGGCCGCACTTTTTGCCTGTCTTGACATCCCGCCAATCTTCTTTAAACCACTTGGTTAAACTCATGCGTAAGTACCACCACGTTTCTTGTACTCACGTACTAACCAAGCATTTGCATATGCCGAAGGGTACACCTTAAATTTCTTCTTGGCCGCAGCTTTTACTGAAGCATAGAGCTTTGGGTTCTTTGGTTTAGGACTTCCACTTTTCTTTTTCTTTGCTGCCATGCTACTTTCCTACTTTTTTCATTGCTAGTTTATGTGCCTTAGTAAATGTTTTACCCTTCTTCATAGCCTTAGTCATACTATCCATATGTTTTTTAGTATGGTGTTTTGAATGTTTTTTCATGGTTGTCTGTTGTCGTTTAGTTAGTGCCATTTGCTTTCCTCGCTCTACCACTGATCATGTGTTCTAAGTGACTTATAAGAATCTTTCTCATCTTTTCTGCTCTCTGTCTGTCAGTAAAAGAATACTCTCTTATATCATCATTGCTTATCTTGAGTGAGAATATGTAGAAAGCTCCCTTCTTTACAATACTAGAAGCACTTCCATTTGCTACTCTCGCAGGATTAATTAATGTACCAAAGTTTGTTTCGATTATGTTTGACATCACTTTTTCCCCATCAGTTTCATCGCTTGACCAACACCCTTAATTCCAAAAGAAGAACTAACGGCTATAAATAAAAGATACTGATACCAATCTGGTAACGTATTCAAAACTTCAAACCCTGCTCGTACATATTCTGTCATGCTAGGAATGAAGACTAATATAGCAGGTAGTAGAAGGACAATAAGTGCAAACTCGTCTTTCCATGATCCATCTGTGGCATCTGCCATAGACTTCTCCCAAGCAACTTCTCCTGCTGCTACTTTTTCTGCGACGACTGCTTTAGCTTTGGCTTGTGCTACTTTAGCTTGACCATCAGCCTTGACTTTCTCTACCTTGCTTTCCATCCACGAACCTGCAAGATTAGCAATAGGACCTATTAACGCTGTTAACATTACTTATGCTCCTTGTGTTCGTGACCCATCCAAATACCAAATACCCCTGTCATCACGCCCATAACGACGGATACAAATGCTGATTGAGCTGCTGTGGGTGCATCTAAGTCCATGAACCACTCAGCACATCTCCAAGACATGACTGTGCTTGCAAGCATCATACATCTTGGGAGTATTTTCCATTTCAGAAACTGCTCAACTGTGACCATTATCTACCTTGTGACTTGTGTAACATTTGCACGTAACGATTGTAAAACTTGGTGGCTATGGTATTAAAAAATTTAAATAGTGTGAAATTAATTGAAATTAACATTTCCATCTCTTTCTAGCCTGTCTCAAACGACTATTCGGATCTTTTGCTGCTTTAGGAAACTTTTTCATTTGCCCTGCACTTCTTGCACAGTAGGACTTTCTACGTTTGGCAGCTTTGCTCCCCGGCTTGACTTTGCCAGTTACTGCTGTCTTAAGCTTTGATCCGGGATTATCCCTTCGATACTTAGCAACACCTTTCTTAGTCATACCCGCACCCTTTTTAGTTGGGCGTTTGTGACCACCTTTGATGGTGTGACCTTTCATTGTACCTTTCTCAGACATTAGTTGCCCTTTTTATACTTTTCTCTAGTTTGACCAACGAATCCCTGTTTCTTTTGGATATCAGGATTACCACCTTTTTTAGCTATTCTCTGTGCTTTTACGCCACCGTCCATTTTACCAACTGTTCTAACAGCTTGTTTAATGTTGCCTCTAGCAATAGCTTTTTGAGTTGAACTGGTTTTTTTGCTTTTTGTTATTTTACTTAAATTAGTAATCATATTATTAATTTGTTTTGCAACTGATGGTTTTAAATAACTTTTCATTTCTTTAAAATCGGCTACATCTTTTTTAGAAAGTTTACCCCTAGCATCTTTTGCTTTCATTTTCATAGTTTTATCAAACAGTGTGAGACCCATTTTTACATACCCTTATAAATTTAAATTGTGATTGTCAAGAGGGCAAGTTGCCCTGCCCCCTTGAGTTAGTTATTTAAGCAAAAGCTGCTGCTGTTTCTGCAGTACCAAGTTCTGCGATAACTGCGTACACTCTAACCTTACCATCGAAAGTTGCTGTATTAGCAATCAAGTCAATAGTATCGGCTGCAGTGTAGAACTTACCTACACTTGTTGTGCCTGAAGCTAAAGCAGTGTGACCTGCAACTGCGGCTGCAAAGACATCATCATTTGCATCATCACCTAAGTCAAGAACTGGAGAACCAGTTGATGCTAAAGTAAGAACCTCAAGACCTGCCATAAGAACAAGTGTGTTAGCTTTCATTTCAAAAACTTCCACTGAGTCTGATGTAGTTAGGTCTGTTGATGAGAAGTCTAGAACAACTTCAACGATCTGAGGTTTAATGCCGAGCGGAACGCCAGCAGTAGCACCAGTAATAGTATAATCGGGCATTATCTAGTCTCCCTTAAGCAAAGTCTACAACGCCACGAACGATTGCTTCTTGTCTTAGAACTTTTCTTCCAAAAACATGCAATCCTCTAACGACGTCGGAGAATGATTCAGTTGAACGTACCACTTCAGTCTTTGCGATGTGGGACGCTGTTGCACATGATGAAATGTGACCTGCTAAAATAACATTCTCAGTTGCGTCAGTAGCTAATGTACCAGAAGCATCTGTTAATGTTACCTGATCAATTCCGCCTGTGCTATTTAAAGCAGTAGACTTGTAACATCTAAAACCAGCAAGAGTTCCGACTGTTGCAAGACCATTTCTTAAAGGAGAAGTACCGTCGCCAGTTACCTGAACTTCAGCAATTTTGTTTCCTGCTTGGAAAGCTTTCTCATAAAAGATTGGAGGTGCTACAAACCATCTGTTCTCTTCAGGTACAGACTCATCATCAAGAAGTCTAGCCATCGCAAGCATCATGTTGATACCATTGTCGTCTGTCTCGATGTTGATAGGAGCAGCGGCTGTTCCTAATGTACCTGCCGCAGCAGTAGTTGTTAAAGTTGTACCTGATACTGCAGATGCCGCAATTCCAGCACCGTCAGATAAGCTTTGAAGAACGTTTGCATCGAACTTTCTCTTTAGAGCATAAGCACCTGAAGAAGTTGCTAGTGCTTCAAAGTTAATGTGAGAGTGTCTCTCTTCGATGTCGTCTATTTTGAATGCGAAAGCATTGGCTTGGTCGACAGTCAATGTTATTTGATCGTCTGCCAAGTCTTGTGGGTTAACTACAGAACCTCTTGAATATGAAGACACAGTCAGTGTTGGTTCTTTCATTATGTTAACAGTATCACCAAAGTTTTCAATTTCGCCAGTATAGTCGGTATTCGTAATATCTTCTGCAACCGAAGCTCTACGGAAGAACTTAAGAACTTTTTGGCTAAAGATTTCGGGAGCAAAATTACCTGACGGTAAATTATTGTACCCTGAAGCTGAATTAAAAGCCATTTTTCTATCCTTCCTCTATTTGAGGTTAGTTATTGAGTTATTCGCCCTTCTTGTCGTGCTAGGTCGATTTCTTTTTCAAGTTTCTCGAATTCCCACGGCTTAAGTTTGGCGATTTCAGACACTTTCCAAATCTTTCCTTTTTGATCAGTTATCGCAACATCTTTTGGTTGAGTTTTAGTCACCGTAGCTGCTGGATCACTTTTCATAGACTTGGTTGGTTTTTTCGCAGATATGCCCATTTCTGCTTTGTAAAGAGATACTATTTTAGCAGCCCACTTAGCATTAGTATTGTTTTTATATATACCGTTGCTTAGTTCTTCAGGCTGATCATCGAGCCAAGCAATGAATTTCTCATCACTCTTTAACGTACCAAAATCAGGGTGCAAACGAAGTAGTTCTTCATATGCTTTCTCTTTCTTAAGAGCTTTCTCCCTCTCTTTAACGACTTGGATTTCTTCTCGTAGACTAGCAACTGTCTGCTCAGTTTTTAAACCAGAAACAGTTTCCACTACTTCAAAAACATCAGGGTACTTTTCTTTAAACTCCTGAAGCTCTTCTGCAGATTTGGGTGGAACAGTTCCTTGTGGTAAACTTTGCATGTTTTCTTTAATTGCTTTTATCTCACTGGCTAGCTGTTCACGCTCACTTTTGAACTCATTGAGTTTAGCATCGTAATGTTTTTTAAGATCATCGTAACGCTTTTTGTAATCGTGTTCTTCTGCTGGCTGTTTTGATTCTACGAAACTTGTACCTTCTCCTTGAGTAGCCACTTCTTGTTGTTCTTCTTCTTGAGTGGGGTCTTGAGCTTGTACTTCATCGTCATCATCGTCTCTATCCACTTCTTCACGATATTTATTTTTATAAAGATTTGGATTGTTAAGAACTCCAAAGGAGTCATTCGGTTTGTTTGCTCTCGCACCTTTTACTTGTTTTGCCATTGTATTTTACCTCATTTATTGCAGTGCCACATGGCTGTGGGTAGCTGCTTCGGTTTGTCAGGGCCAGTGATATTACTGGGTAGCTGACGGATTCTTAATTGGTGTGTAGTCGTAAATAAATCCTTCTTTACCACTAAGAGTTGCATCTCCCATCTCTGTGGGAGCAAATCCTGTTACTGTTCCCAGTATAGGCACTCCCTTCGATACAACATTTTTAACTAAACTATCTACTACTAGTTTTCCAAAAGCTTTAGGACTTCTGTTTGCAGTCTCTAGTAGCATTATCGTTGCTTTATCTTTTTCTTTTGGAAATACTCCTTCGTACATAAGATCTGTGAAGGCTTTGATACTTCTGTTTCCTCTTTTAACTTCGTTAGCCATATAATCTATGTACTTTAATGACTGAAATATTCTAGATTTTTCTTTCTTTGTTAAATTTTTAGGCAACTTAGATTCTTCTTTTTCCGTCATATGTCGAGCTATATTTTTCTTTAGGAAAGCTTTTTTTGCACCTTTTTTATATTCGTCAAAAGTGAGTTCCATAGTTTTTGCAACTTCACCATATGTTTTTGTAAAATTTTTATTTGGAGAAAACCAAGAACCAGTATATTTATCTTGAAGTAGAGCAGCTCTTTTAGGTATTTTTGAAGGCTCACCTCTATAGAGTGTAACTTTTTGATTACCACCTTTTGCAGCAAAGCCTTGTTTATCTTGAGGTTGTTCTTGACCACTCTCTTGCTGTCTGCGTGTTACCTCACGTTTACCTCTGTTATTTATTTTTTCTAATCTGTCGTAGCCTATTGCTTTTGCTACGTGTGGAGGGACAACAACTTCGCCACGAGATATTTGTATATCTAACTCTTCTCTACTTGGTATTTTACCAACTCTGAAGTTTTTGTCAACCCCTATATCTCTAGTCATGGCTTTTTGATAGCCTTCAGCTAGCATTTTTTGTATATCGATAGAGCCTGCATATTCTACAGCAGGAGCGTTGATTACAAATGTTCCGTCTTTTACTTTGAGTGGAATGTCGTCTGCAATGGTTGTTTCATCACTGTAGTTCTCTGGAGGACCGCCTATAAATCCTGCAGGTTCGGCTGTACCTCTTCCGCCAAGTGCAAAACCGTTTCCTACTTTTCCTCCTTTAGCAGTGGCGTATCCACCACCTGATGAATCTTCTCCCATAGAACTAGAATCACCACTCGGAGATGTATCGTTACTTCCGCCATCTCCAAAACTAGAAGCTGATGCTACGTTTGATGGTGTTGAGTACCCTGCACCCGTAGCTCCGCCTAAATCTCCTGTCGATCCCACTGACCCTGCAGCGTCTCCTAAATCAGATCCTCTTGTGTATCTGCCGCTGCTTGCTTTTTCAGCTAGTGCTTGAGAAAGCGTTATTGGGTTCTTTACGTTATTCTTAAGATTACCTAGCCAAGTATATTGGCTTCTTACTTTTTCTAAAGCATTTATAACTTCTTTATTAGTGATACCATACTTTGATCCTGTAGCTTCAACATCTTTCATCGATCCTGCAAGTGCAGTCTGATTGCCATATGCAATAGCCCCCTTTTCAGTATACCCTCTGAATCCACCTGTACTAACAGCAATCGAAGTTGTACCTGTCTCCGTATCAACATTATACCCTGTGGGAGCATACCCTTTACTGAAGGCTTCTGCCATTCTACCATACTCAGCATTTACACCAGAATACGTTCTGCCGTTGGGGGCCCTGCTTACAAGCTGCCCTCCTACATACCCAAAGAATCCAGTGGGAGATTTTGCACCTCCATACCCAGTTAAATTGTTTGCATTCATTGCTTGAATGCTTTGTTGGATATTCGAACTTTGTATTGACATATTTGCGTCAAAAGCTAATCCCATAACTGCATGACTAGGTCGAAAAGAAGGATTACCGAGAGGATCTTTTAGTGTTGTTCCCCCTATTGCTCCAGCTAAAACATTTGTAGCAGGGCTAAGTCCTGTAAATTTACCTAGTGCTTGAACTGCTGTCTTGGGACTTAATATATTCTTGAGACTTAGATCTTTTTTTACTTCCTTTGCAGATTGAGGAACAGCGGCAGTTGCTAAACCAAATGATTTATACATTGGACTGTCTGTTCTATCTTTAAATCCTGCTTCTTGTAACGAGGTATTATAATCTATAAAATTATTTTGTAATTCAAGAAGAGATGATCCACTACTAAGTGTTTCTTCAAATCCCGTACCTAAATTACTAATGTCAGTAGGAGTAAATACAGTATCATTATCTGACATTCCAACTTTAGAAATATCAACATCACGTTTTGGTTCATCGTCGTCACTCCACCTATCGGGATCAGTAACTTTGATACCTACATCTGTTAGCCCTTGCTTATAAAAATCTACATTTTGTGATGTGTACTCTTTACGAGTTAGTTCTTCCTTTTTTCCACTACTACCAAAAAAGGTTGTACCAAAATCAACAAAATCTAGTAGGCTAGACATTCTTTATGACTTCCTTATGATTATTCTTCAGGTTGAGGAGCATTTCCAGTAAACCCAGCTTCCCCTGCAGTTGGCGTAGCTCCGACTCCGATTGTGCCGTTACCAGACCCTTGATTGTCAGTTCCTTCAGGTCGCTGAGATACTCCACTAGGTTGTCCCATTCCTTGCTGTTGACTATCGGGGCTAGCACCCTCGCCTGTTCCTTGTTGAGCATCTTGTTGCATTCCTTTCAACATCTCTGCGTATATTTGAGCTTCGTTTGCATCATTGACTAGTGTATCTGGGTCAATATCTTGAGCTATCGCTAATTCTCTCATTAAATTTGGTATTTTTATAAATGGTGCAAGCATAGGATTTGCTACAGTTTGTAGTAAAGATGTAAGTCTTTGGCTTCTTACTTCTTTTTGCATCACTGCCGCTACACCACGAGGTTTGATCTCAAGATCACCTTCTATGTCATCTACGTTTTCATTGAACTGCATGTTCCATTGAAAGTAAGCTTCACCGATTGGCTTAAGTAGATTATCATCTATGTTTTTTATAACTGTTTTCATGGCAAGACCTGCAGAACCCATGAGCATTGATAATCCTGCTGCAGTTCTACCTGTTCCTGTTACTCCAGTTTGACCGTGCATGATTGACGGTATGCCTGTTTCTTCATCTGCAAGCTGTCTAGATATTTGATACATCTGTATATTTTCGCCTGCTGTGTTTGGAAACTTAAGACCGTTGATTGCTGTTCCTGTTACACCTGACTGCCTTCTGAATATCTTTCCGGGAAATATATCCATGTTCTGTCCGGGAACTAAACTAGCTTCGTCTACATCGAATACAAGATTACCTGCAAGTGCCAAGTTATCAATAGCCATACGAACGTGACCGTTCATAAGTAACTGAGCATCTTCCATGTTCTCTGCAACACCAACGCCCCATAGTTGATATGGGTTTATCTCAAATGGAAAAGCTTGGAATGGTATTCTAGCAGGAGTAAACGGGTTTGCTACACAGCGAATAACTTCGTTACCACACACCCAAACGTTTACTTGTACCTGATCAAACTCAGACATCTCCTCGACGCCCTCCATACCAACTTCGTCGGCATATTTTTTATCTATAACACCCCAGTATTCAAGAACTTCATATCTGTTTTCTTGGTAGTATGGCTCAGTCTCATCTTCTCTGATAGTGTCTTCGTAGTACTTATCTTCGTAGTTAGCACCTTTAGCTAAACATTCTTCAATAGCATTTGCATCAAAGTAGGGTCTTTGTATTAGACCTCTAAGCTGTTGGCGATTCATACGATGTCTTTGTATTACGTACTCACAGTCTTCAATGCTTGTTGCTGACGGATCAGGATGGAAGTCCCATACAGACACATATTCAATACGAGGTACAATCTTCTCGTATGGAACGTAGTTTCTCTGACCATTATCATCTCTCTCCCACTTGTGAACTCGTTTGTAAAAGTTAAACGGGCCTTTGATGATTCCTGTACCTAATAGAGATGACTCAAATATAGCCTGTCTAAACACATTGACTGCATTAGTATCGAGAAGCTGATCATGGATACATTTTTCCATTCGTAATGCCATCTCTTGTGCAGGCTTAAGTTGAGGTTCACCCATTTTAGCAGGACCTTTAGCTAACATGTCTGGGAACTCTTGATCGTAAGTTCCTAGTTTGTGTGGTTGATTAGCTTGTAACCCTCCGGGCGGAACGTCTCTGCCATCTCCCTCAAAGCCGTAAGGATCTACGACTTCGTCTAAAGGTGTTTTCATATGTGCAAATTCTTCAATACCTTCTGGCATTGGAGTTGGCTCAACGACTATTGGAAACTTTTTGTTGGCAAAAAGAATATCAATAATCTGACCATACGCAGCAAGAACTTTAGTTTTGGTTATCTTTATAAATACTTTAGATCGTTCGGAATCCCTGTACTGAGTTGTGGAATCATATATTCCCCTAAAGTTTTTAAAAGCTTGTAACCATCTGTGTTCGTGACTACGTCTTCCGTTTTCAGAATCCTCGAATTTACTGCGTACGTATCCTGCTAATCCGGGCATCTGCTCCGATGGATTAGATATAGGTACGCCAGTATCGTCTTCGGGTTGAAGAAAATTATCAGCCATATGCTTACCTTACTTAGAAGTAGTTTTTGTCGTCAGCCATTGAAAATAAAGAAGCTTCAACAGTCGGCTTGGATTGCTTCTTTGGCATGTCAGATTGTAAGTCGTAGTTTTCAATCTTTGTGTCAAAGTCTGCCCCCATACGAGTCAATTGGTCTGCTCCCATTTGATCATCAACTGATGTCTTGTCGCTGTTCATTATGTATGCAGCACCATAGTTATAGTTATTGTTTGGCATAACTGCCCTCCTATTTATGTTGTTTGTAGTAGGTTTTGATCTTCTTCACCATACTTACTCATAAAACCTTGAGAAGTAGGTGAACCCATTTGCTGATTTTTCATTACATCAGCTTCGGAAATAAACCCTGCTTCTGGGTCTAAATCTGTGTTAGTCATATTGGCATCTTGTTGTATAACTCTTAATGCTTCTGGTGGAAGTGTGTCAGGGTCTGCTGTATCAGGAATATCATTAGGGTTAGGCATATTTTTTCTTGATCTAGCAGTCATTCTTTCTTGTCTTAGCTTGTTCATCTGTTCTTGTCTTTCAACATCTAAACCTAAAGCTTGAGGTAATCCTTCCTGTCTTGCCTGTTTCACAAAAGCTCCTGCTGCTTCAACATCACTGGCAGCTACAGGAGTAAGTTCACTAGCACCATACAGTACTGATTCAACAGGCGACATACCTTTTGCTTCTGCTTCTTTGTAAGCAAGTCCTGCTGCAACGATTGGTATCTTTTTACCTAGCATTATTCCAAACTTAGCAAGCTTTGATTTTAAACCGTCAGATAAGTCGTCTGGAGAAGCAGGTGCATTGAGTAGTTTGGATTCTGCTTTTAGTTTTGCTCTCACTTTTTTCTCAGCTTCCTTCTTTTTGACGTCTTCTACCATTGTGTCTTGTGAAGCTATGATGCGTTCTTGTCTTGCTTTATCTCTAGCAGTCTCTGACTCATATAATCTTACTTGAGCTTCATTAAGTTGTGTTTGTTGAGTTGCTGTTAATGTTTGCTTTTGTATGTCTGTTAGTTCTGTCGCAGACTGCTTTACATTTTCTTTACCAAACGTGTAAGGGGAAGAATGAGGATTGTATGCTTTTCCTTCTGCAAAACCTTTTGATGTGTTTGGTGAACGTGTTACGAACATATCGTTTACAGTAGGTTTACCTAAGTTAAGAGCTTCTGTCTTAATTAGATTATCTGAAATTTCTCCAACTCTAGGGTCGGTTATAACGCCTACATAACTTTGCTCAAGCAAATCACCTTGTGCAGTAACTGTCGCTCCTGCGTGACCCATCCACCCTTTGACTAAATCTCTAGGATATTTAAATTCATCAACTAATTGTCTTGCTAGTATTTTTCTTAAAACTTTAGGGGTGGCTTTACCTCCTCCTTTACCGTCTGATGGAAGTGAATCACTAAACTCAGCTTCTAACGCAGGTTTTACATGTGCATTCCAAACTTTCTCTGTTGCACTTTTAGTGGTAGCAAATAAATTTTTAGTTGAAAAATCACTGCCTGCTTCTCTCTTCATAGCTTGTGCTTTTTTACCAGCCAAAAATTGTGCAAACGCACCTGTATATTTAACAGCAGGTCTAGTCTTAGTTTTACTTTTCTTTTCCGCTATGTTAACAACAACGTTACCGTTTGGATCAGTACTCACAGCAAGATCAGTTATTTTTAAGCCTTCTTTTCCTATATTTGTTTCAACTCTTTGACCTGTATATTTTTCGTATATTAAATAATCTTTTGCTTCTTGATTAATTAACGGGTCAGATAAAGCTTTGTTGTACACTCTGTCAAAGTCACGAGAGTAGATTGTTCCTCTCATTGGATCTTTAGGTCTGTCTTGAACTCCTTTTAGACCAAAAGCTTCTTGAGCTAAACCACCTTTACCAGAAAGCTTCTCGTAGTTTACATCGGCTACTTTTGCTGATCTCAAACCTTTACTGAGTTGACCTTCAAATACACTATACTCTCGCCATCTGTTTACTGGCTCTTCTAAAGCTTCTGAAAATTCTTTAGTGTTATATGTGTCAAAAAACTTGGAGTCTAAATCTACAGCTACATTGTTTTTTAAGCCTCTTATTGTTTCTGGTTTTTCTGTATCTTTTCTAGCTGCAACATAGTCAAATGCTTCACCTACAGTCAGTGAGCGATCTTGTACTTTTTGTTTAAATAATTCTAAATCCATTGTCTAATACCCGAATGTTTCATTTTGGACTTGATAGACCTGATTCTTGATACCATTAAGCGTTTGATGAATCGCCGCATAACCTGTCATCCTTGTCATTAACATGTACCTCAACGCATCGTATGCGTGGTCTTCTGCTTTTGTGTCCACGTCTTCGCTGTTAGTTTTGGAAAGAGGAATTGCTGCCAACTGCTTGACAGTGTTGCTACAACTCGAAAACACTCGTAATCTAGGTTCGTTTGTTCTTGGGTCATCTGCAAGCCTACGATGAATTTCCATCTTACCTTGTATTCTGTTTCTGTCTGAGGGCGTCCAACGAACGCCACATCTCATCATTGTTTCAGCTATGGAAGGACCAAAGCCTGTCTTGTTCCAACATGATGAGTCTAATACTGTGTAGTGAGGTAACGGATCTAATTGTTCCGCTTCTAGTATTCTATCCGCTAATTGCTCCGCTGTCAACTGTTTTACGTACAATTCACGATAAATCCATATATTGTTATCCCAGTCAATAGCACCCCACAAGACACAAGAAGGACTCGCATACCCGTAGTCAGCGGCACGTATTCGGGGCCAGTTGGTAGGTAACTCAAAACTCTCAACCACATGTTTAGCTCTACTAAATTCTGGAAAGGCTGCACCATCGGCTACATCCCAATCCCCTTCAAGTAATCTTTTACGTTCTATCTCTGGTAGTGAACGAAGCATAGCTTCATATTGTCCATCAGCCATCAAGAACGGATTGTCTGTTAGACGTGCAGGAATGAACCTACGATAAAATAAAGGTTGTCCTTCCTTTTCGTGTCCTTGCGGCCACAAGAAAGGTCTGCCTGTTTCGACGTCAGACGCAGGGAACGGTTTGTTGTGTTCACCTATGTCAATGTACATCTTCTTGATCCACCAGCCACCGATTCCTCCGGGGTTGGCTGTACACCTCATATACAAATTCTTTTGTAGTTCTGGATCGGTGCTTCTCAGTCTTGATCTTAGGTAGTCCCACACGTAAGGTGTCGGGTACTGGGTTATCTCGTCTATGCCTATCCAGTTGAAAGCTTGTCCTTGAAATCGGGTTACATCTTTGTCTTTGTCTAGATACGTAAACCAAATGGTTGCTCCCGATGGGAAATGCCACGTTGACTTTGACTCCCTAAACTTCGCTCCGGGGAATGCTTTCGGATAGAGTTGACGTGACTTGTCTATTAATTCAGTAAGTTCGTCAAGAGTACGCCTGAGAAGAAGACCCCTATGATTAGGATTAGTGCAGTAACGAAGCGGATCTGCAAGCAAGGCGAAAGATTTGCCCCCACCAGCAGCACCTCCATAGAGTACATCTCTTTCGCTAGACGAAAGGAACTCTTCTTGAGGTCCTTCATTTGGTTGAAACACCACTTCACGGCTACCCACAAGTTCTTGGACAGGTGGAGGAAGTGTTGATAACTCGCCTGTATCGATAACGGTAGTTGCATCTCCCTTAAGAGCTTTCTCAACGTTACCAACTTTCTCTTCAAGCTTTCTGGCATATCTTCTTTTACTTTCTGCTACTTTAGTTAGTTTGTCTGCACGTTTCTTTGCGTCACGTAATCTTTTTTGTGATTGTCGTCTTGCCTTTTCTGCGGCAGACAGGAAATATCTTTGCTTTGGTGCTTCGGGGTCTTTCTTAGGTCGACCACGACCACGCTTCGGTGCAGGTTCAGTCATTTACTTTTCGTGATCCTGCCCCTTTTGCATATACTTTGGGTACAAACTTATTTTCTTTTCTTTCAGGAAACTTTAATTTAGGGTTCTTCTTTTTTGTACTTGACCTTAAATCAAGCATTCCGGGTGCAACTAATCCTGCTACTATTCTTATTCCAGTTAAATAACTCATTGATCAATTACCACTTCTTTCTTTGGTGGTAACAGCACAATACCGTGTACTGCTTGCACATTTACGTTAGTTGTTTCTTGTTTTCCCAGTCCTACCCTGTTTAACAGCGATTCTGCAGCCCTGAAGCGTAGGTCGTCCCCTCTTTCGGGTACTGGGTTGTCTATTGTGCTTACTAGGCGTGTAGCAGCCTTAAATGCGTTCATAGACAGTATGTTCTTTGTGCGATGTATTATCTCATCGGCTAAACTGTTCTTTAACCATGTGATGCTACCCTTAGCATAGCCCGCTTGAAGTGCTGCATCAGTGACATTGCCACCATTCTCGAACAGATTAGTTAGGAATTCTTCTTGTTGGGGCGTTATTTCACGCTGGGAAGTCTTTTTCGGGAGTAAATTCATTACATCTGTATCCCATCATCTTGTAATTAGGTAACCAAGTCGGTAATTCTGTTGTTATTTCGACAACTCGTTGCTTACAAAGCATTTCTGTGTCGTAAGGACCACGTGCATCGTGTAATTCTCGGCAATCGGACGCCAATCCTAAGTAACAGACAAGTACAACTGCTTCAAACACGGGTTATTCCTTCATTTCTAGTGAGTCAAGAGCCTAAAAAGTTGAGCCAAAGCACGAGAAAGGATTGATTGCTGCTGCTCTAACTGGTCTTGATACCTAGATTATACGTACAGATTAACCTAATGTCAAATAAAAAAAATTTTGTGACGAATTTACTTGACTTTTCCGTCAAGATGGATACAATCGGAGTAGAACCTCCGGGGAAATACACCTACAACACACAGGGGTATCCTAAAGGGTGCGACCAAAGGGGTGCGACCACGAGGTTTCCTGCCTGCTCACTTGAAGGGTGCGAATAACCTGTACAAGTAACTAATTCACATAAAAATATGGCGACATTGCTAGCCAATACTAGGGGGGGTGGGGTGTCCCTTGCGTACCCGTACGGGCTAAAATATATGTTAATCATCATTGAGGTTTTAGTTTTCATTCCATAGGATTAAAACCCCCCCACCAAGCAAACCCAACCACCAACCGAGCTAATACACTCACACACATACGCCCATGTAATAGGATTTGTCATTGGTTAGTTATACAAGTTAAACCCAAAAGGGATTGATTGAGGTACAGATTGCGAACATATCCCAAAAGAACAACCCGCCAAGAAACTCAATAAAACCAACCGCTTAAGTATTATTCTAATTAATCCAACAAAAAACCCCCCAAGAACTAAATCAAGGGAGGTTTTAAGGGGAGGAAGTTAGATGTTAATTCAAGTTCATTAAAATGTAAACATCATCTTTAATCTTTTGTTTAGTCGTTTTGGTATCTTCATTAAGAAACTCTTTACGATATCTTGAGGTAGTATTGGAGTAATCCCAACACGTGCGATCAAGAAAAGTAATTCCATCAACCTTAACAGCAACAATAGAATTGTACGATTGAAATACTTCAGCCCCATTTTGCAAAGTAATCCTAAATTGATTAGCAATTGGATTGCCTGACCTAAAGCTTTTGAAGTTCTCGACCTTTGCAACATTTGTTAAACCCATTGATCTTTTAGGCATGTTTTCATAAATAATAGTCATTAGTTATTTCCTTTCATAGCATTTAAATATTTGTTTTGTTCTTCTCTTGTTAGTCTATCCATTGGGATATATTCTAACATATTCTTACTTAACATTAAATTATATTCATCAATAACTGAAGTATAATGATTAATAATATTATATCCTTCAATAGGTTTTTGACTCTCAACTTCAACCAAAACATAATCTGTAGAATATAAAGTTTTATAATCTCTGTTCTTATCAAAAGTCATTTTATTTATTTCCTTTCTCAATAATAATATAGTTACCTTTTAATCTCACTTTTTGAGATACACAACTTGAGCAAATAACGCTTTCATAGTCGTTTAACTTCCCCTCTAAAGCTTTACTTGGAATGTTAAATTGATCGTTAAAATGCTCTTTATAATTACATTCGTTACAACTAAAATAATAAGCCATGTTAGTTCCCTTTCTTTTCTGCAATTGCATCTTCAAGATCTAATTGACCATGTAAGCCCAATTGATAGAGTGCTTTTTTGGTTTCTTCCTCTTCAAAAATAACGCCTATATTCTGATCAATTAAAACCCTATCTTTACTAACTGGTTCATCAACCTTTGCGACTTGATCGTTTACATTAGGTAAAATCTTCAACATCTGATCTTTATGGCAAAATATTTGATGTTTAAATTCTTCATTGGTACGACCATTATAACGCCCAACAATCTCGACCAAACAGCAACTGTCCATTACTTTAAATTGAACTGTAAGCTCGCAATTATTAACTGCATTAAATTTTTTATTGTTAAAATCGTATTCACTTTTAATTAAATATTGTTTTGTTTCCATTGTAAGAAATCCTTTTCTATTTAAAAATTAAGGTTTTAAAAAAACCACCCAAGAAAAGCCTTGAGTGGTTCAATTATAATCTTATCTTTTTTTTAATGTCAACTAGATAATTTATTAACCAAGTTTCTATCCATCGTATTGAATGAAAGTGGATAAGCTTTATAGTATTTAAAACGATCACCTTTAATCTTAATGGTTTGTAAATACCCTTTTTGTTTAAGAATGTTTACGTATTGTCTGATCGTGTTAAAAGCTTTGTCATGTGTCTTGTCTTGGTATATGTCAATTACTCTGACAAGGTTTTCTTTGTTGTCACGTATCACTTTGTAAACTTGAAATTCTCCACGTGTCAGCGTGTCATTACCTTTGATTTTAAAAGGATTGTTTTTATTTTCCTTGTTGGTAATTACGCTTTCAAGTGTAGGTTCAAAAACTTTGAATTGATCAGCCAATTGCAATGCAAGTTCATGGCATCTGAAACCCGATCTGTGACCTTTGTTTTTAGCATTACGTGCGACAACTTCCAAACTTTCAAGTAAAGTAGACATTTTGTTTAAGTGTAATCTTTTCATGTTTATTTCTCCTAAGTTAAACAATTATAATAGCGTAAATTATAAGACAGAAGAGAATAACCACAACTGTCCTATAAATTACGTATGCTAATTCTAAGCCACTATTCATTAGGCGTTAGCCATTTCTAAAGATTGCCAAGCATCTGAAGTAAGTAATTCTCTTACAACATCTGCTCTTTGTCTTTCCACGTTTGGTTTGTTGGCATTGGTGCGACCACCATTAATAGTTTCTAATTTATGAGTTTCAGGATTATATCTTTCCACCTTATAATCAGTATGTGTCGACCAATGTGTTAAGGCGTTATAAGCTCCCCAAAGTGTAGAACCTAGCTCTTTCTTTTCTTCATCAAATAAGCCAAGCAAGTAATTAAGCTTAGTTTCATTTACGGGATTGACGCCAACTTCAGCAGATTTAGTTTTCTTAGTACAGATAGTTTCTTTTAACATATCTGCAAATTGTTGATCTGTGATTTGGATACCACGCCAATTCAACATCAAGTCTTTTTGGTGCGACCACATTGACAAGCCCAAACCCGCCTTTTGAACCATTGCGGACGGATTAAGATTTAAAGTATGTTTCTTCTTTTGATGATAAGATTTTTCCCCGCCAAAAACTAAAGTGTTTCTGCATAAGTTTCTGTAAGCTCCGCTAAAAACTTGGAAAGCCCAACTAGTATCAACAGAATTAAAAATATCAATTCTAGCCTTAACAATATCTCTATCATTAGAAACGGGAACGGCTAAATCATCGTAGTAAATAGTTCTTTGAGCTTGTAAGCCACCATTGATAAGCTTATCTACTACTCGCACATTTGTTTTAGGTAAATCTGTTTTATCTAAAATGTTAGCTTGCAATGCAAATAAATCTTGGTGAGGTACAAGTTTATAAGTATCTGCAATTGGTCTAGATTGTAAAACCTTATTCAAGCTTTCATTATATAAACCTGAATATCTTTCAAGCTTAACTTGGTTACCAACTCCATATTCATCTTCATCATAAGCATACAATGGAATTCTTTTTATCTTCGCATTGTCTTCAAATAATGAAACATCAAAAGGATTTGAATGTTCGTGAAGTTCGTTGGATTTAAGATTAGTATCTTGATCTATGGTTATTACGCTATCCATAATATTTTCTCTTTCTACACTAAAAGTGTTGTTGTTAAACTACCTTAATTAGTAGCTAGGTAGATTTGTAAACTATCTTAACTAGATAAACAAGCAGATAATTTATTTTTATTTAGAACTTTTTTTCTTTTCCTAGCTAGAAATTCTGTTAATGCCCTATCTAAATTGACTGCTAGGTTGTGGGTAGGCTCGACTGAAACATTACCTACTGAAACTTTAGTGTCGATCGGTTTGTCAAGCTCAATATCTCCACGTGTTTCTATCCAAACTTTAGCTCCACAAGAAAGTGGCTTATCAGGTGAGTAAACTAACTCCATCTCACCTTTGACCTTAACTCTAGTAGCATAGGTATTCTTCCCACCTTGTTTGATTGTGAATACGGGATTACGATCGCCTGATTTAGCATTAGCTTTGATTACGTGTTGGTTAACGTGGATACGTGCTATCTTATTCTGCATTGTTTATCTCCTTCTTCCAATCTGCAATTTGATCTAAAGTTTCACTACAAAACAAGTTCACTTCAATAGTATGGTTAGTTGAATTAGCTATTCTATCTAGATAAGTTGTTAACTTGGATACGAGTATCTCACTTGGATACACACCTTGCCTAAGTTCTTTTCGATACTCTTCAGTTTTATGTATCTTGAGTGCTTGTTCCTCAACTAGATTAACTTGACCATCGTACTCGCTTTCTGCTTTTTGGATAGCGTCTTCATCTGACATACCCTCTTCCATAAGCTGAGTTACTCTATCTTCTATTTGGCTTTCGTGGAAATGTTCTCTACTCATTTGCAAAAACTCCACAACCAATAGTGTAGATAGCCTGATCATCAAAACCTCTGATTAAAAGACTAGCTATCTTTCTTCTTGTTAGTGGGGAACAAGCAAACCCAAAATAGGCAAACTTTCTTTGTATGTTATCTATCTTATCTTGCATTCGATTTCTCCTATAAAATGTGAATGAGATTATTTGTTACTACAGATAGATTACCTAGTCAAATTATTTTTCTCTTTAACTTATCTACTCTTTCAGGTGCAAACTCAAGCAGATAGCAGATAGCACAAAGAAGTCTACCTAAGCTAAAAACATCTCCTCTATCTCCACACTTATCGCACATGTAGCCATGCTCATTAGTGTCATTTGATTTGTCATGTTTTAGTGTCATCTTATTTGTCATCTTTCTTCACATCTACATAAACCCTAAGACACTTAGACTTACTGATAGGTTGACCATACTGATGCACTTTCCAACCCTCTGTCTTTTTGGTTTCCTCGTCTAAGTACTGACCTTTAACTCGTAGCTTGTAGCTCTCCTTATTTAGATAGCCTTTCATCTTTTGTACAAACTCTCTACCCTCATCGTCGTTAGGTATCTCGCTAAAGACATAAGCGTGACCATTTGGACATTTGTCCTTAAGCATCTCAGCGTACATCATCATACGATTTTTAGCTTGCTTTAGATCAAAGATAGCGTCATCTCTTTGTCTCTCTATTTCGCCAACACCATGATCATCTCTTTCTAGCTTATCTACAAGCCTAGCGTTCTCCGCTCTTAAATCCCTAACAATATTCTTTGAGTAATCAAACTGACTAGAGAATTCATTTTTTAGTTTTTTGTTTTCCTTCTCAAGTGTCTCGATCTTTTTCCAAGCAACATTGTAAGCATCTGCCGTTACAGTAGGTTGACTGTTCAGTTTTCTGATTGAGTTCTCTAAAGTGATTATCCTATCTTTGTATTCGGATATCTTGTATCCCATAGATATCTTCTCTTCTTCTAGCCTAGTTGCTCTTTCAGCTTGTTGTTGGGCAAACATAACATCTTCAGTAGGTTCATGTTTACACTTCTGTATAAGAGCGTGTCTAACATATTGATCTGTCATAGTAGCTATGTCTATAAACTTCTGTTTACTTCTTGAATAATATTTAGCCATCAATCGCTCCTTTGACTTCCTCTTCAGTTGCAATGCCATGTAACTTAGCTAGTTTATCTAGCGTCTCTTGCCCACTACTAGATAGCCTATCGTAATCCCAATACAGATCGACTATACATTTTACTATTTCTTTCTTATCCATTTTGTTTCTCCTAAAACTTTGGTTGGTAAAGTACACCATCTTTAATTAACTTCTTTAGTCGTACACTTTGATTTCTATATAGACTAGCTTGTTCAGTTTGTCCATTCCATTCACAATCGTATTGTAACTGTCTTAGCTTTTTGTATTCAGCTACACAATCCACAAGATGTTTATCTAAACTAATTGGTTGTATCATTGTCATCACGATCTCTCCATAGTGTCGTACATTTTCTTTCAGGCTAATTCCCTACCAAATTTATTTTCGAGTGTCAAACCCTTTAATATAGATTTGATAGTTTCATTATTCCAACCATTGCCAAGCATCTTGTAGCCTTGAGAATTACTTACAGATTTACAGTAATCATCAGGTAAGGTTTGTAACCTACAACATTCCTTAACAGTTAGCTTTCTCCAATGTAACTTATGTTCTCCATAAGCATCAGGGTATCTACCTTTAGGCAAAGGTGAAACAACTGTATCCTTAGTTAAGGTAGATAAGCATCTTGACTTACCTGAATCTGATACCTCAAGTGTTTGCACAATAGGTAGGCTAGTGTCATCATCTTTACGTACACCATTGCTATCTATTCTTCTGCCCTTGATTGATGCAGAATTACAAAGTATCTTAGGTTCTCTGTGTCCACCTTGCATAGTAGTTAAGGTAGGACACTTGCCATGAATAGAGTAAACTCTTTTGATAATGTCATAGCCTTTGATATCAGCTACTCCCACCTGATGACAACCATCGCCAAATACTAATTGTCTACGTGACTTCTCAAAGTACATCTTCAAGTTACCGCCTTTCCAATAGTTAGCGTCAAGACAGTACGACTTGTTTCTATCTACACAACCACACTCGATAATGTCTTTAAGTACGATACCTCTATCTTCAGGCATCTCGAACTCTATATCAGTTATGTACATGCGAACTCTACGTTGAGCAGATACCAAAGCCGAATCAATAATGTGTAGCTTTAGCTTTGGATTGATCTCTTGTAGTTTAGATAGGATAATGTCTTCCCATTCTTTTTTCATCTTCACGTTTTCAAAAAGTAGCTTAACATGAGGATTAACATCGTAGATAGCTTTGTATATCTTTAGGAACTCAAAGAACAACTTAGATTGTTCGTGTTCAAAGTTGAGTTGCTTGCCTGCTACGGAAAATCCCTGACAAGGTGAGCCACAAAAGATAACGTCGATGTCTTTGTGTGAGACTATCTTATCTAGTACACCTCGTACATCACCTAGATGAATTAGATCATCGTGGTTATCATTAGCTATCTGTATTGGAAACTTATTGATCTCTGATGAATACCACCTAGTAACGGGCAATCCTAACTCTTTTACAGATTGCCTAGCTACACTACCACCTGAGAATAACTCTAAATAAATCATGCTTTTTCCCCTTGTTGTTCATTCCACATAGTCAAACCAAAATCATAACCTTGTTTGTAGTAGGCTGAAAATAGTTTGCTTTCATCTCTATTGCCATGCAGTAAAGCATCTGCAACTCCATCTTTAAAGAAACTAAGATAGTTCATTCTTTTTTTATCGGTTGGTGTCATTACCAATCCCTTCTATCTAAGTCAAAGCTACGTCTTAAATCCCACATACTTTGCTCTAAGTTTCTTATGTCAGACAGATATAAATCTTGACAATCAAACAACATCTGTAGTGCTGAACTTAAATGTTGTTCAGTTTCTTTAACTGCTTTCATCTGTTCCTCACTCATGCCTTGAATACCTTTTTGTCTGCTGATTTCAAGTGATTCATATTCAGTTTTTTTCTTAGCCATATGTCTCTCCTATAATTTATGGTCAGGGTATCTTATACATCTAAGTAAAAACATATGTCAAATTATTTTTTTTAAATTATTTTATTGACGTAAAATATGATCTCGTGGTATACGCACTTATCCCGTTGGGAGATACACCCCATACGAGGATAGTTAGGAGTTAATATGAGCCGACCTTTTAAGATAAATGAAGAGACTAAAAGCTATAACTTAACAGTCTCGAAAGCAGACTATGACGAACTAGAGAAATTTGCTACTAGGGAGACAGATAGATACGCTAGCCAAATAAGCGTAGCTGATCTAATCCGAAATGCAATAAAACTATACTTAGAAGATTTGAGGATAGCAGATGAACGAACAAGTGAAGACTGATATAACTGTACGTACCCACGATAAACAACACGTAATGTGGGCAAAGTTATCAGCAGTTAGAGTAGGTATTGTTGATAAGGAGCAAGTTAAGCTAGGTAATCAACGAGACTACCTAACATGGATACCTATCTGTGTGGCAAAGTCACGTAACTTACTTAGTCATGGGTACGACCTAGATAGGCTAGGGCAAGTCTATACTGTGAATACCAAGCAGTATAAGCAGGCTATGTCTAAATGAATCCGAAGTGGTTGAAGAGTTATGTTGAATCCCTTCCCATTTCTAGCTATGGGCGTTATCGGTCTGATTGCCCTCTATGTGGCAAGCCTAACACTTTTAGTGTGAGTGATAACGGGTTTGAAAGATTGTGGTATTGCTTTCACGCTGATTGTCACACTAAGGGTGGAACTGGTATAAGCTTGACTAAAGATAATTCAAGTCAGGCATTTGTCAAAAGAGAAACTAAACAAGAAGAGACAGACATCGATTTCAGTATACCTGATACGTTTGTCTCTTTGTCTCGCAATATCAACGCTGAGAACTATGTCAAAGAAGTACATTCCTATGATGCTTATTTGTCAGGCTTGGCTGATATTAGATATGACTTCCAACGTGATCGTGTTGTCTACCTAGTTAAGCAAGGAGATAAGGTAGTTGATGCAACGGGACGAAGTTTAACCAATAGTAAACCGAAGTGGTTAAGATATGGAACTAGTAGATATCCTTTTTTATGTGGAACGGGAGGGAATTTATTTATTGTCGAAGATTGTCCTAGTGCTTGCAGTATTAGCAATCTTGTTCAAGGACTAGCCTTGATGGGAACTTCCCTTTTGGATTCGCACATACAAGTAATCAAAAACTATAAAAAAATTTTTGTAGCGTTAGACAAGGATGCAACTCGCAAAGCAGTTGACATTGTCAGGCATTTGTCTAATTATGTACCTACTAAGTTAGTGGTACTGAAGAAAGACCTGAAAAATATGGAGAAAGAGGAACGTGATGACTTCATCAACAATTATATCAGTAGATAAACAAGTCTTAGGATTTTGTTTAGATGTTGATTTCTTTGCAAAGGTAAAGAACAAAATAGATAGAGATATGTTTGATAGGGAACTAAAAGATATCTTTGACACAATTGTATATTCTCACACAAAGTACGCCAAGACTTTAACTAAGTCTGAACTTGCAGGCATATTCAACGATAGAAATCCTGCGATGCCTGACTCAGCTAGAAACAGAGTGCAAGAAGTTATATCTGAACTTGAAGATAAGCCAAGTAGCAATGATGAACTTCACCTAGACTTGGTCAATAATCTTTGGCTACGAGATAGAGCAAGGCAGATAGGCGAGAAAGCCTTAGAGATATTTACGGGAGAGAATGAAGAGTTTGGTGAGCTACGTAGGCTCATCGATGCAGTTGAAGATGGTAGGATCAGCGACAAGACTACCTACAATATTGTCGAGAGTGACTTAGCTCAACTACTTGAAGAGGAAGCGGGAGACAACGATTTCCCTTTTCAATTCAACCTTATCCAAGAAAAAGTTAAAGGAATGGATAAGGGTAATCTAGGTATATTATTTGCTCGACCTGAAGTGGGTAAGACTACCTTTTGTTGTTTCCTTGCATCATCGTACATAAAGCAAAAATTCAAAGTTACCTATTGGGCAAACGAAGAACCTGCTAATCGAATCAAGCTACGTATCATTCAATCTTATTTTGAATTGACCAAAGAAGAAATGGTTATGCAAAAAGATAAACTACTTGAGCGATACCATTTTGAGATTGAACCTTACCTAACTATCATGGACTCAGTTGGTACATCTGTAGAAGAGATGGACGAGTACGCCAAGCTCAATAAACCTGATGTCATGTTCTGTGATCAGCTAGATAAGTTCCGTGTTGATGGTCAATACAATCGTGGTGATGAGCGACTCAAAGAGACTTATGTAACAGCAAGAGAAATTGCCAAGCGAAATCAATTACTTATATGGGCAGTCAGTCAGGCAAGCTACGATGCCCATGATCGTCAATTTATTGACTACTCTATGTTGGACAATTCTAGAACTGGTAAGGCAGGTGAAGCTGATGTTATCATAGGAATTGGTAAGACGGGATCAAGCGAGGTAGATAACATTGTCAGGCATATCTGTATATCTAAGAATAAGATTAACGGGTGGCATGGTATGATTAACGCTCAGATAGATGTACATAGAGGAGTCTACTATTGACATACAGACATGGTGACATTGGCGTAGATGGTCGTGTATTTTGGTCATATAATTTAAAGTCTAAAAACGGAGAGGATTGGAGATCACCTAATCAGTTCCATAAAACAAAGCAACAACGGAGAAAAAGAACAACAAGAATTAGAAAAATTAGAACAAAGTGGCTAAACTACCTGAAGATGAAATGTGGTTGTCAAATATGTGGTTATAAAAAGAATCCATTTGCATTACAGTTTGATCACGTGATAGGCAGTAAGAGAAAAGATGTGTCTAATATGGTCACTTACAATTTAAAATCACTAATGGCAGAAGTTAGAAAGTGTAGAGTACTTTGTGCAAACTGCCATATGATACATACTATAACTGGGAGAAAGAAATGAAGGTACTAACGTTAGATGTCGAAACAACTCACAAAACAAAGGGATCTGGTGGCACTACTGCTTTGCCTTATTTTAATAATAGGCTTGTATCCATCGGTTATAAGTGGCTAGGGCAAGATAAGGTAGATTACGACTTCATCTACCACTCAGACCCAAGAGCATCTGTAGAAGATGATTGGTTTGCAAACATGCAAGCTACCTTAGATAAGACTGATGTTCTTGTGGGACAGAACTTGAAGTTTGATTTAACTTGGGTACGAGCATGTGGCTTTAAATATGATGGTCATGTGTACGATACGATGGTGGCTGAGTACATCTTAGCTAAAGCAAGAAGGTGGTCACTTAGTCTTGACTCCCTTGCAAAACGATACGGCGTGACACAAAAAGAAAAAGATTTGGTTGCACCTTATCTAAAGGATGGTAAAACATTCTACGATATACCCTATGACATCGTGAAAGAATATGGTATAGCAGACGTGATTGCTACAGAAGAAGTGGCAGTAAAACAACTTGAAGCCTTTGGCACAACATTTGGAGAATTATTTAATGACACTTACACCGACACTAAAGCTTTCGCTTGAAATGACAAACGTCCTCACTCGCATTGAGATGAATGGACTTAAGGTAAACTTAGATACCTTAGATGAGATAGAGAAGGAATACAATGAGGAACTATCCTATCTAGAAAACAAACTACAGACTATGGCAAAGGAAGCAATGGGAGATACACCTATCAACCTGTCGAGTCCTGATGATCGTAGTGTGTTGTTGTACTCACGCAAAGTAAAAGATAAAACTCTGTGGTCAACTGCATTTAATCTTGGGCATGAGATGCGAGGTAACACAATCAAGCCTAAACTACGCACACGTATGAAGAAGAATGATTTCATTCGCAATGTACGTAACATGACTGACATCGTGTACAAGACTGTAGGTAGGCAATGTGAAACTTGTCGTGGTGTAGGTAGGATTACACCTCTCAAGAAAGATGGGAGTGTTGGTAAGGCAGTCAGGATATGTAAGCCATGTAAAGGCAAAGGTACTGTTTACGAAAGCACCAATGAGGTAGCAGGCTTTAAGATCATACCTCGTAATCCAAAAGATGTAGCATCTGCAGGGTTCAAGACAGATAAGGTAACTCTTGAAGATAGATCAACTGAACTAAGCGGTGAAGCACGTGAGTTCTGTGTAGCCTACTCTAGATACAATGCTATTCGCACCTACCTATCTACCTTTGTTGAGGGTATGAAGAATAATGTTGACGATGATAACTTCATTCATCCTGAGTTTATGCAATGTGTCACGGCTACAGGTAGACTATCTAGTCGTAATCCTAACTTTCAAAACATGCCACGTGGTTCTACCTTTGCCATACGTAAGGTAGTTGAGAGTCGATTCGATGGTGGCTACATACTAGAAGGAGATTACTCACAGTTGGAGTTCAGAGTAGCAGGCTTTCTTGCACGAGATCCACAAGCTTACGACGATGTTCTCAAGGGAACTGATGTCCATAGCTACACTGCATCGATAATAGGGTGTTCTAGGCAGGATGCAAAGGCACACACGTTCAAACCTCTCTATGGTGGGGTAAGTGGTACTCCTGCACAACAAGCCTACTACACGGCGTTTAAAGAGAAGTATGAGAAGGTTGCCGATTGGCACAAGGAGCTAGAGAAAGAAGCAGTCAAGACCAAAGAGATAAAATTACCTTCAGGTCGTACCTATGCTTTCCCTGATGCTAAGTGGACTGAGTGGGGGGCAGCCACAAATAGAACGGCTATCTGTAACTACCCCGTACAAGGATTTGCAACGGCTGACTTACTACCTATTGCCTTAGTTAAGCTAGATAAGGTGATGAGAGACTTAGATATGAAGTCAGTTATATGCAACACAGTACATGATTCAATCGTACTTGACGTACATCCTGATGAAAAAGATCAGTGTGTGAAGGTACTTTCTGAAGCCATGTTGTCTATTTCTGACGGCTCGAAAGCTAGGTATGGCTTAGAGTACGACATGCCAATAGGAATAGAATTAAAAATAGGAAATAATTGGCTTGACCTTACTGAAATTAAATAGTAAGCTCAAATTACATTTTAAATAAAACTAAAAAGGAAAACAAAATGGAATCAAATGAACTAGTAATTGGAAACGAAATGGATCAATTAGTATCAGCATTTAATGATGATGATACATCTACATTTATGGAACTTACAGGGCAAGCGAAAGCTACGGCTAATGTAGGTTTACCAAGACTAAACATTAACTACGATACAGAGACAGATGATGGTGTCACACTTACTCGTGGCTCATGGAAGATGTTTGTCGATGGCGAATTTATTTATGCTAAAGAAGTACTCGTAAGACCTATCTTACGTACCTTTGAATGGAGTGTGTACGACATGGAACAAAAAGCATTTGTCTGTAAGTCTGTACAAAAACCAACATTAGCAGGAGAATTCCCTGATACTCTTGCGGGGAATAAGTGTGGCAGATTGTCAGCGAAAGAAGAGGAACTTCTTACTGACGATGATCCACTAAAAGTAAAGTCACGGTCTGCAGTTTGCAACCAAGTTATCTATGGTCAAATAACTGGTGACTTTGCAAAGGCTGATGGAACTAAGGTCGAGATTAAGGATAAACCTTTCGTATCCTATTTCAAACGATCAGGTTTCAAACCTATCAGCAGTTTTATAGAGAGCTTAACTAGACAGAAAAAGATCATGCAGAAGATTGTTATGAAGTTAGCAACTAGCAGGGTCAAGTCAGGTTCAGTTATCTACTATGTACCAGTTCCGACTCTCCATTCGGAAGTACAAGTCTCGGACGCAGACAAAGCATTGATGAAAGACTTCAGTGAGACTGTAAAAGGTCACAATGAGAATGTTCTTAATCAGTTCAGAGAAGCTCAGAAACTCATTTCTCCTAGTGAGGAACAGGACTTGTCGGCTGATTTCAATGCTAAATCTGCTTAAAATCCAAGACTACATGCAAAAAGCAACTAGGGGGGAAGTCACGATCTCCCCTAGTGCTATTGAAGACTTCGCACAAGAATGCAGAGACTCCGTAGATAGGCAGTTAAATAAGAAGCGTGAGTTCAGCATACGTATGTCAGGCTTGGGTAGACCTCTGTGTCAACAGTTGCTAGATAGGCAAGGCATCAAAGAAGAGATGGACTACAATGCTTTGTTTCGTTTTATGTTTGGCGACCTTGTTGAATCAGTGGTCGTACTCATTATGGAACAAGCTGACGTAGAAATTATAGACAAACAAAAATCAGTTGAGCTAGAGATAGCAGGGAAAAAGGTTACGGGTACACTCGATCTTATCGTAAGAGATGAGACAGGCACAGATAAAGTGTGGGATGTTAAGTCGGCTAGCGAGTGGGCATATAAGTTTAAGTACACAGGGTATGGTGGGTACGACAAGATAAAGGAAGAAGATCCGTTTGGTTATGTCATGCAGGGTCATCTGTATGGTGAAGCTACAGGGTTACCTTTCGGTGGGTGGATAGTTGTCAACAAGTCAAGTGGCGAGATAGCTATGGTTGAAGCACCTGAGTGGCAAGAAGAAGATAGAAAAGAATATATGAAAGATGCTGAGAGAAGAGTCAAGAGACTACTTGATCCTAGCAACGAGTTCGTTAAGCCTTACAAGTCTGAGTTTGAGACGTACAAAGTCAAAGGTGAACAGATACGAACAGGTAACAAAACCTTAAACAAGATATGTGGCATGTGTGGATACAGATCACACTGTTGGGCAAATGCACAGTTGTATCCAAAAGTAACATCAAAGGCTAAGACCGCACCTAAGATATGGTATGATGTCTTGAAGAAGAAAGAACTGTAGTGTCAGCAATCTACGTAAACAAATACGAAACTAAGCTACTTGAGTTGAATGAGAATTTGTACCACGTGTACATCGAGTCTCACAAAGGCATAGGTGGTGGCAGGGATATAACATTCCTTAGACAACATGACAGGGGTATACCTTTGACTTTGAGAGATAACTTTTCAGACAAAGGTACGTTGACGCCTGAGACAGAAGCTAGAGACATTGTGAAAATAGAGAATGAATTTCAAACAATCAACTACAGTTTAAACTACGGAAAGATTTTATGTGTGCCGATATATCCCCTTCTAGACGAACTTACTATACTAGAAAAACAATCCCCGAAGACGGCAGGGTATATCAGCAAACGCCTAGAATCATTGAGTTGGAAAATCCGACAGGGGAAAATATAGTGGCTAAACGTAACGCAGGATACAGATCTAAGTTTGAATTGTTTTTAGCTAAGAAGCTAATACAGAATAAAATAAAGTTTGAGTACGAGAAGAAGAAGATAACGTACATACCTAAGATACGTACCTACACTCCTGACTTCTACATTCCTGCAACCAACATATACATCGAAGCTAAAGGTGAGTTTGACAAAGCAGACAGAGTTAAGATGGCTCTCATAAAAGAGCAACACAAAGACTTGGACATCCGTATGGTGTTTATGAATGCACGAAACAAGATATACAAAGGAAGTAAAACCACTTATGCTGATTGGTGTCTCAAGCACAATTATAGGTGGGCAGAAAAAGCAATACCTATGGAGTGGCTCAAGAATGAAAAAAGATGACATGAACACACTTATGTCTTTGGAGAAAGACAAGTACTACATAATCCTATCTGAAATGCCTGATGATCAGTTTCACTTGGTAGCCTATGATACGACAGGCAAGAAGTATGAGACTTTTGAAGATCACTCTGTTGCATCAATCATGCACGAGGGCGTTATGGCTTTGCTACGTAGGCGAGGTGATGAAGTCTTTCGTTGTGGGGAGTCTGAGATAGAGTTTAACTTTGCGGCCAAAGACCTTAAGGTACAATATCAACAGGACACAGGAGAAATGCTTGACATTCCTGAGAATGTGATTAAGGTAGATTTTGGTAATGATCAGTAATGAGACACATGGAATACATGAAGATGAAACTTAAGGAAGTAGAAAATAACACAGATATGGTTAACAGTCCTGCACACTATAATAAGGCAGGCATTGAAACCATAGATATAATTCAATCTGTCACAGGAGATGGATTTGAAACATATCTTCAAGGCAACATTTTGAAGTACATATGTAGGTACAAGTACAAGAATGGAGTAGAAGATTTAGAAAAAGCACGATGGTATTTAAATCGTTTAATTGAAACAAAAGTAGGAGAACAATATAATGGCGTCTAATATGTTACCAACTTCATATCAGGAGTTTATACATAAATCTAGGTATGCTAGATGGATGGAAGATGAAGGTAGAAGAGAGAACTGGCTAGAGACAGTTTCAAGATATGTAAACTTTATGGAAGACACTCTCTTAGAAAAGCACAACTACAAGATGGATAGCGTTGATAAAGAGATAATACATGAGTACATCAGTGACTTGAGAGTTATGCCATCCATGAGAGCAATGATGACTTCAGGAGAAGCACTCAAGAGAGATAACACTTGTGGGTACAATTGTAGCTACCTACCAGTAGATAGTCCACGTAGTTTTGATGAAGCTATGTACATTCTTATGTGTGGCACAGGTGTAGGTTTCTCTGTTGAGAGAGAGAACGTAGATAAGCTACCTGTAATCAGCGAGAATATGCAAGAGTCTGAGGTTGTTATTGTTGTGGAAGATAGTAAAGCAGGGTGGGCAAAAGCATATCGTGAGCTTGTGGCTTTACTTTATTCAGGAATGATACCATCTTGGGATGTATCGAAGGTGCGACCTGCAGGTGCAAGGCTAAAGGTTATGGGTGGGAGAGCATCAGGTGCTGATCCTCTTGTTAACTTATTTAAGTTTACTATTGAGAAATTCAAGGGGGCTACAGGTAGAAAGTTATTTCCTGTTGAGTGCCACGATATTATGTGTAAGGTAGGTGAGGTTGTTGTAGTAGGTGGCGTTAGACGATCTGCTCTGATTAGCTTATCTAACTTAAACGACGATCAAATGGCTCACGCTAAATCAGGTGAGTGGTGGAACAACAATGGTCAAAGAGCATTAGCAAATAACTCTGTAGCCTACAAGGGCAAGCCTGCTATGGAAACTTACATGAGAGAATGGTTATCTCTGTACGAGTCAAAGTCAGGTGAGCGTGGCATGTTCAATCGTAAGGCAGCCGACGATCAGGTAGCTAAGAGTGGCAGAAGACAAACAGGTCATATGTGGGGTACGAACCCATGTAGTGAGATTATACTTAGACCGTACCAGTTCTGTAACTTGTCTGAAGTGGTCGTACGTGAAAACGATGACTTACTTTCCCTACAATCTAAGGTACGTGTTGCCACAATACTAGGTACGTTTCAGTCTACTCTTACAGATCTGAAGTATCTACGTAAGATATGGAAAACAAATACAGAAGAAGAACGCTTGCTTGGTGTCTCATTAACTGGTATCATGGATCATTATGTACTGTCTAAAACAACTGATTCAAAGATTTGGTTACAAGAGATGAAACAAGTAGCAATAAAGACAAACAAAGAATATGCAGATGCTATTGGTATACCAAGAAGTACGGCTATCACTTGTGTAAAGCCAAGTGGTACTGTGTCTCAGTTGACTGATTCTGCATCGGGTATTCATGCTAGACACAATGATTTCTACATCAGAACAGTACGTGGGGATAACAAAGATCCCTTAACACAATTTATGAAAGAAGAAGGTATTCCTGCAGAGCCTGACGTTATGAAGCCTGACAGTGTTACCGTGTTTTCTTTTCCAATGAAATCTCCTAGTGGTGCTATCACTAGAACTGAGATGAGTGCAATAGAACAACTAGAACTTTGGAAAGTCTATGCACTTAACTGGTGCGAACACAAACCGTCTGTGACTATTACTGTAAAGGAAGAGGAATGGATGGAAGTTGGTGCGTGGTTGTACGATAACTTTGATATTGCGTCAGGTGTATCGTTCCTTCCGTTTGCCGACCATACGTACCAACAAGCTCCTTATCAGGACATAGATGCGGATGAATATCTCGAATGGAATGGACGTGTTCCAAAGTCACTCGACTGGACTAAGTTCTCTATGTATGAAAAGGAAGACAATACGAGCGGTACTCGTGAATTGGCTTGCACTGCAGATGCCTGTGAAGTTGTAGACTTAGGTGCAAACTGATGATCGAAGTACCAATCAGCGAAGATTACATGCGTCATGCGAGGGAAAAAGCTTCTACTGTAGGCATTCTGCAGGGAAGTATTACAGGTGGCACTAGTAACGTAGTAGGTGCGATAGGCGAGGTAATCGTAGCTGATATCATCGGGGCAACTGAAGCAAATACATATAACTATGATTTAGTGAAAGATGGGAATCGTATCGACGTTAAGACTAAACGTTGTAACACTAAGCCAAAGTCTAATTATGATTGCTCGGTTGCATCTCATGGTAGCAAGCAAGACTGTGACAGTTATGTGTTCGTGAGGATACTGACTGATCTCAGTAAGGCTTGGATACTAGGTAGCATAAGTAAACAAGAATACTATGCTAAAGCTACCCGATACAAGAAAGGTCAAGTAGACCCCAGCAATGGCTTTATGTTTAAAGCTGATTGTTATAACTTACCTATTAGTAAATTAGAGCCGATCAATGAAATCAAAGGTGAAAGCGAAACTGTTCTCGTTAGAAGCGTTTCTTAATAAGGACGGAAATGTTGAGATACTCTACGATGCAGTAGATCCAAATGAATTTGAGAAGACCATGAATTTAGGTCTTCCCATGTATGAAGGTACAAATAAAGTAACTCAGTTGATAAAGTATCTGAAGTCTATGGCACAAGAGGTCATGGATAAATCGGGTAGGTACGTTTGATGCAGTGGTGGGAAGCTTGGCTAGTTGTTGCCATCACTATCAACACCACTATCAATACAATTGTTTTCTTCAGAGGTCGTAAGATAATGAGAAAGAGGGATAAACCTACTTCTTCTTCCTCATCATAGCAAAGTCTTTGCCTGATATTTTGCCATCTTTGTTTTTGTCTAGTTTGGCTTGACCACCATACATCATGCCCATGTTCATTCCTGAACTCATCATCATGTTTGACTTGGCGTTAGGTTTTATCTTCTTCTCATCCATCATGCCACCCATTTGCATCTTTTTCTTCTTAGCCATGCCACCATACATCATAGGCTTTCTCATGGTAGCACCACCGCCATACATCATGCCTTTACGTGGTCCATTGTAGTAAGTTTTCATTGGGTATTCTCCTTGTTTTGGGTTTCATTATTTTCTTCTTTTTTGGGTGAATTAAATATACCCTCAAAGATAGGTTTACCTTGATACTCTATGTTGTACTCGGTCATGTCATCTTCTGATATGTACTCTCCGGGAGCTTTTGCACCAGTTCGTGCTAGCTCTGTAGCTAAGAATTCTTTTACTAAAGTTCCAAAAGTTTTAACATCATCGGGTGATACGTTTCGTGGGTTTTTAAGAAGCTCTCCTATTATTCTAGCACCATCTTTACTTCTGGCCGCTAACAGAACTAACTCATTTCCCTTTTGTATTGCAAGCCTAGCTGTAATCTCTCCAGCAACATAGGTAGGACTAACCATACCTCTTGCTAAGTTAAAAGCTCTACTTATAAGTTCGTTGGGAGATACGTCTCTTACTTTGCCAGTTATATCAAATCTTTGTAATGACGCCCCTTGTGCATACTGCATGTAAGTTCCAATGTCATCTAGATATTGAATGTGGTCTTTATCGAACCCTACTTCTCTTAGTATTTTCTGAGTATTTGTATTGTTTAAATCTGCAGAAAGTTGTCCAGCATCAGTTAAAACATTTAGTTTAAAAGGTTGCCCATCAAAACCAGTTAGAGTTCTTTCTCCTGACGATAGCCCTGCTCTCTTAAGCAAAGCATTGCCGATGTGGTACATTACACCACTCTTAAATTCTTTTAGTGCCGTTTCTTCAGTGACACCTTCTTCTAACTTTCTTGCGTCTACATAAGACTTTCTTATATCTCTTATGTAATTAGGAGAACCAAACTCTATGTAGTTGGTATAAAATTGTTCAGAATCCCTTATACCTGCAATCTTTTCAAGTTGATTAACCGCCTTGTTTTCTATTTGATTAACTGCATTAGCTCTAGTCATAAGTAAGCTAGTGTTATCATTTAACTCTGTAGTTAACTTATTATATTGATTTTCTGCTTGTCTGCTTAATCCTACAAGTTTGACAATATCTTTTTCTTCTTGGACTATGTCTGCCAAATCAAATAGCTGACGAGGTTGTATGTTTCCATCTGCATCTTTTACTTTAACTGTAAAGATATCTTGTAAACCTGCAATGTTTTGTCCTGCTTCAAAATTGTATTCTGATACACGAACTGGATAGCCCCCCGCTACTTTACCTTTTATTCTGTCAATGACAGCTTTTCTTGACTCACCCCAGTGTTCGTACAGGCTAGCTTTTACAAGATTAGAGACTACCTCTAACTTCTTTTGCCCTGCTGGAGTTGACACATCAAATACTAAAGAGTTATCAGGCATATCTCCTGCTGTCCAAAATCTTACAAGACCTTCCATATTCTTTTTTAAACTTCTCTTAGCTGCCATCTTGTTATTCATAAGATCTTCAATATTTTTGCCAAAGTCTTCGTGAAAATTTTCAGGCTCAAGACCATTTTTATACGGATACTTGTACCCACCTTCTGCAGGTTCTACATAAGCAGGTCCTGTTCTTGCATTATCTATTTTGTCTCCATAAGACCCTTTTCTTATAGGATCAAAGTGTATTGCACGATATTGTGATCTGGCTGATTGTATCTGGCTATACACTTCAGGATTAGCTTTTATAGTTCCCTCAATTGTATTAGCAAAGTCTGTATACTGTTTACCTAGTTGAGGATTAGACTTTTCAAGACCCTTAGCTACTCTCAAAAAGTGACCTCTCATTGCATCTAATTCAGACGGCTTTCCGACAAATGGATTAAAACCGCTACCTTCTCGCCTACTCAAATGTAGAGCTACATCTAAAGGAGTAGCTGTTTCACCTAAGAAGTCATCAGGTGCTTCTTTTGCTGTGAGTGGATTTCTGTGATAAGTCATTAGCTCACCGAACTGTTCTTTATCTAATTCAAGTTGTTTTTGAATACCTCTCACTGCCATACTGTCAAGTGCAGATCTAGCCTTTCTACCTGAAGCTCCTCTGAAGAAGTCTCCTTCAGGACTAAATAAATTTCTTACGGCACTTGATGATAGTTGATCTTTTCTATCAAGCATGTCATCAACTACAGATCTTATATCCATCTCAATATCTAAGTCATCAACTGGTTTATATATTAATCTACCCATTGAATCTAACTTATCTTGTTGAGCGTCGTACACGTCTTCTATGTATCTGCCCATCTTTTCTTTGTAGCCGTCCTGACCTCTTAGAGCTATAATGTTATCTCCTCTGTCTTTCAAGGCTTTCATAACATCTTCAGTAGTCTTTGCATAGATGCTTCTCTGTAATTCTAAATTTTGAGTAGCACCAGCAGTTAGTTTTATCTCCATCTCTGCCAATTTAGTTATTAAGTCTTCGTCAAGAGGTTGATCTGGATTTTGTATGATTGCATTCTTATATTGTTGCAACGATTCCATGTATTCTATTTTTGTTTCGTTTATAGAGAGTTGAGTATCGTTTGCAGCCTTTTGGAAATTGTTTACAAAATCATTTACAAATTCACCATTATCTAGATCAATGCCTGCTTCCTCATTCATCATTCTTTTCAACTGCGTAATAGCTTCATTTGCTTGTAGTAATGAGTTTTCTTGGGCTATCTGATAATCTACAGCTTCACCGATGTTACTTGCACTCGCTTTCAACCTACCCGCAGCTCTTTTCTCCAAAGCCATAAGAGGAGCTAATCCAGATATTTGAGCAAAGGATAACTGAAATAGTTTTCTTGCTTCTTCTTTTCTTTGGGGGTCTGTAAATCTCTGTAGTATTCTGTTTCTTACTTGTTGATACTCATTAATAGATGCCCATACCATTTCTCTTTGGGAAGGTTCTAGATTTTTAACTATCTTTGCAACTTCTTCGACAGCTAACTTTTCTTTACCTGTAAGGGCATTACCAAACTCATCTGTTAGTAAATCAAATCGTCTATCTATAAATATACCTTTAGGGATAATTGGTATCATTTCTATAGTTGCAGCAAAGTTACTTACTGCACCCCCCGCAAGTCTATCTAAAAATTTTAAAGGTCCTCCTACGCCTTTTTTAATTAAGAACTGAGGTACATTTGTAGCTGTAGATAATGCACCAAAAACCTCTCCTACATCTGTGTCAAAGCCATAGTGGTTGGCAATCTCATAGCCCATAGCTTGCCCCATACCCATGATAGTTTCGTCAATTATCACATTTCTTGCGTATGTGTTTTTGGTGAATGGCATAACATGTTTTATTCTCTGTACTTCTAAGTTCTTTAACTGCTTTTCTAACAATGCTATTTCTCTAGCATTTCCTACATCTTTAGGATCTAATTTCTTTATCTGCTTTTGTACGGAGTCGACTTGCTTGTCAATCAAATTCAAAGTATTCTCTGCATTTAGGTCTACTTCGTACGCACCGATTGCACCTTTGTTTTTAAGTTTTCTACCAATGTTTGCAGTTGTTTGATACCAAGCTTTTGTGAAAGCATTAGAAGCATTATCTATTCTGCTTACTCTTAATACTTCAACATTACTTAGACCTTTGTACTTGTATGGATTACTTTGACGAATTTCATCTGCTGTAGTAAATTGTTTCCCACCTTTTGTGGTAGCACCTTTTGCAAGAGAGTAACCAATGCCTACATTCTCTATTATCATAGCAGCGGCTCGCTCTACCATTGGTAATTCGTTGAAGCCAATCTTCAGTAATTCTTGTGCTAACTCATCATTGACTATAGGTAAATCTACAGTCTTGTCGCCTACAGTAAGTGTGTAGTATTTGTCGTACTCTTCCTGTCCATATGTTTCGATGTACAACTTCTTTATATCGTCATTAAATGTTTGAGCTTGGGTAAGTCCCGGAAGAGCTTTTTCTACCATTGTCTTATATTGGTTAAAGAACTTAGCCATTCCCGGCTGTCTTTTTTCCCAAGACTGAGCAAATGTTTCATCATCGGGTTTTATATCACCTATAGCAAAAGGTAAATCTGCTGCATCTTTGGCAGCCCCAAATACATTCATAGCCATGTGTCCCAAGACAGGTAAAAGAGTTATACCTCTTCCTGATTCAGCTAATCTTCTACTCATCTCAGTGAAAAACTGTCCTGTACTATAGTAGTCTACAAATAATTGTTGCACCCTACTATCTACAATTCGTGGCTCGTTTGTTGCAGGGTTAGTTTTCTGCAAAGCATTTAGGACAATGTTTCTACCTTCTGTGTACTTCACAAGTTTTTCTGTTGTCTTAGATGCTTGTGGATCATTTGCAAATACTTCAGGAGCTTTAGCTACGATAGGCTCTTGTCTTTCTTTTTTGAATGATCGAGCAATAGATTCTATTTCACTAAGGGCGTCGATGTCTCCTTGATTAGCTTTTGCTACAAGATTAGGACTTATCTCCTCGCCATTTATCTCGATAGTCTCTCCAGATAATATACTTTCTGGTGTTACCTGTTTACCTAATCTTTGTTGTTCTTGAGTAGCAACACTCTCTTCTACTAATGGCTTTATATCAGGAGTAACATTAGCTTTAGGATTAGGTACAATGGTAAATTCAAGATCGCCAGTATCTTTGTTTACAGTTGAATCTTTTGTTTCAGACACAACAGTTTCATTTCCAGTTAATTCTTCGGGTATAGGTTTATCGGTATCTATGTTTGATGTTATTACATCAGTTATTTTATTTGTTAAGACTTCCACTAATTAAGCTCCTGTTCCTGAAGGTTTCTTGGAAAATGTTCCGTCTTTATTCTGTAGATATAAGCCTTCTTTACCTTGAAGTTTAAGACCATTTACTTTGTCCCCACCAACTACTTTACCTGTTATTTTCTCAGGTGCAACTTGATCAAGATTGTTTTGATTATTCTCTTGCTTTTTATTAGAGCCTTTTGAATCTTTGTCTTTTATAATGTTAGGTGACTGCCCTTTTCTTACGATCTGACTTTTGTCTACTTGCTGTCCGTTTATAAAATAGTAAGTAACACCATCGCTTCCTTTTTTTATAGTTACAGTTTCTCCGTTAGAACCTTGAAATAGAGAGGATGAGAACTCATCTGTGTAGGTAATTCCTCCTGATCCACCACCAGTTTCAGACATACCAACTTTGTCCTGTAAAGCTATGACTTTCTGATTCGCATAGAGAACTTGCAATTGTCTAGGAGTTAAAATTCCATTATTACTACCTATTTCTACAGCCTTTATCATTTCTATTCTTTGAAATCTACCTGCGAAATCGTCCATGACTGTTCCTAGAGCTGCAAACTGACCCATCTTCGTGCTAAAAAATCCTGTCTTACCTAACCTTCTCAATTGAACTTCAAAGTCTTGGTTTGATAATCTACCTGATGGATCAGCGGCTCTAGCCATATCCGCTGCAAGAACAATCATGATAGCTTCTGCTTCGTTAACATTGGATAAGTCTGATAGTATACTGCCATCTTTTTTTACCTTTTGTACAATATCTCTCAAACTCTGTGTGCTTACGCCCTCTTTATTATCACCTCTTCCAAATAGATAATCCACAGCTTGATCAAATTGACCTGTAGGAGCGGATATACCTCCGAAGAATTGTTTGAATGTTTCAACTAGTCCAGAAGATGTAGGTATAACTTTTCTCAATTCAACTAATTGTCGTATTCCATTTATACTTTTTACATTTGCATCGTACTTGATGTTGAAATCTTTTACACTTATTCCTACTAATCTTTCAAAAGTTTCATTTCTATTTTTTAAACTACTAGTTCCAGTTTTCTCAAATGTCTTGTATTGATTATTAAATTTACTTAATTCACTTTCAGGAACTTGAATTATTGGGGCTACTGCTCGTACCCTACCCGCCATATCTATCGAACCATCAGGCTTTCTAAAGTACTCATCGAGATATGCAACAACTTTCTTTTGTTCAGTATCTGACATGTTGATAAAATTTTTACCACCGCCTAATGTTTCTAAGTTTGCAGCGTGAATAAGACTTGGAAAAATAGTTGCAATATTAGACTCTTCAGGTAGCATACCTTCTTTATTGAATGGATCGAACTTAAGTTCTCCAGCTTGGGGTAATGCCAGTTCAGTTTGATTTCTAAAATGGTACACAAATTTTCCGACATTATCAAACCCGTTTTTTTTAGCTATATTCTTCAAAGCTGCAAGAGTTTCTGGATTTTTAAATTTATATGGAGAGAAAACTAAGTCATCTTTTTCATTTAAAAAAGGAAGTAGTATACTGTCTTTTCTAGTATAGTCTGTACTTGCATTAAATTTTTCATCAAAAAATAATTTCTCTCCAGTACTGTACGCCATATCTATTTGTTTCATATCTTTAGGGGTTATACCCTCAACTTCTTCTAAGAATCCTCCGAGAATCCTGAATGAGTTTTTAACTTGTGGAATTAAAGTTGCGTCTTTTTGATCAGGAGCTAATGTTTTGGCTGTACCTAAACTCCATGTTTCACCATATCTGTATAAATCTCCTGATATTTTTTTAGACCAAGTATTAGGATTAGCTTCCATATACTTTTTTAATATAGATCTATTATTACCTTTTGTGAGCCATGTATCCATAGCTTTCATATACAGATCAGCTTTACTTACGATTGACCCCGGACCAGTTCCCTTGAAAAAGTTTTCATTTACAGGTATCTTTATATCCCCATAATCAATATAGTTACCGCCCACATCATTCACAGTACCAGCTAATCCAGTAAAATCTAAGTTCAATCTCTCTGCTTTACCTGTCCCAAACAGACCAATATCAGGTCTGTTAGCAATATCTTCTTTAGCTTTTCTTAGCATGTCTCCTAGTTGACTAGGAACAGGATTACCTTCCGCAGCGGCTTTAGCAGTCGCTTGAAACAAAGTATCCTGAAGACCTGCTAATCTTTGATCGTCTGCTGTTCTTAGTGCTTGCTCTCGTTCTATGTTCTTTTGAAAGCCACCAACGAGTCCTTGTACAAATGCTAAACCTATGCTCATATTGTTGCTTCCTCTTCTTGTTCTTCTTCTTGTGGCTCTGGCATATCCATCGTCATAAAGTTCTGCTCTTCAGGCTCTGATGGTATGTTACCTTGTCTGATAGACTCATTGACATTTTCTCTAATGAATTCAAACATACGTGGGTTGTTTTCTTTCATCATTGAGAAGAAAGTTTGATCATCCATTTGTCCTTCTGTACCCGCATCTTCATTTTCAAACAAGCGATATGGGATACCTGCTTCTTCTGCCATGTGTGCGATGTACATACCGAGTGGTGGTTGAATAAGCATTCCTACGTCTGGCATAAACTTACCATCATGGAAAGCTTGTAGCACGTAGCCTTCTACCATAACCTCTACAGATACTCCTGTGTAAAGTAGCTTGAACATCTCATCTCGTACTTTAGGTTTTTGCAGAGATGCTATTGCAACTTCTAATGCCTGTTCAGGATCTGTTATCTGAGGTGGCTTACCCCATGCCCATCTTGAATTGTCTTGTGTTAGAGAATGTCCGGGAGGTGCTACTGCAAAAGGATCTTTCGCTTCTACAGAACCTACAGGTGCTTCCATGTCCATTTCATCCATTAAGCTGTCCTCGTTCTTGTACTACGTGATAGTGAGGTCGTACCCACTTGTGTTCTCCTACCTTGTCCAATAGTAGGTGTAACAGTAAATTGACTGACCACGTTATTCATTTGTGTGTTGTATGAAGCGTTCATCAAGGCTGCTAGTGCAGTTTGTATGTTAGGATTGTTAGCTCCAACTGCCATGTTGACTTGACTTGCTTGATATTGGGGAGTGCTTGCACCAAATCCCATTTGTTTGTAGCTTCTTGCACCTTTGTATTGGGTTTGTTTAAAAGGTTGCTGGGCCCCTACTATTCTTTTACCATCTGGCCCTATAGTTCCTGACAACATACCGTAAGCTTTAGCACCTTGCTTGATAAATCCAAAAGCATCACTTACATCTCCAGCAAGCTGCTCTCCTGCAGTAAGACCTTGATATACATCTCCTGTCACATCTATAAACTCTTCATCCACGTAATCTAAGGCTTCCGCACCCCAATCAACTATTCTATCAAACCATCCCATTGCTTATTCCCTTCTCTATAAAGCCGCCCAAGTAGCAAGCCAGTTACCTACTCCTACGCCGATACTATCTTTTTGTTGTTGGGTATAAGTTTCTTTTGCGTTAGCAAACTCCATAGCCATTATACCAATCTCGTGCTGTCTTTGCAAGGCTGATTCAGACTTTTGAAAGTTCCAAGCAGCATTATCTCTGTACTTTTGCCACAAAGCATTCAAAGCAGACTGATTCATGTTGAACAGGTTTTGAACATTAATTCTGTTAGTTTCATTTTGTATAGCTGTATCGGCTGTGTTAACCTGTCGTCTCCAGTTTACGTTGGATTGATCGATAGCATACTGCATGTTAGAGTTGAACTTATCTCTTGCATCTTGCATGGAAGCATTGAACTGGTTCATTGCGTTTGCTTCACCAACGTTGAATTGATTTATTGCGGCGGTTCTATTTGCATTGGCTGTTTCTACCTGCGAACCTAACTCCGCAAAGAATTCTTGTACCTGTAGCTCGTTCTTAGCGTTGAACTCTCTTCTTGCATTCTCCTCTGCTGCATCTTTAAACATAGCTTGAGTAAGAGCATTAAAATTAAGTGTGTTTGTTTGCTGTTGGGCAGTTAAGTTAGCTGTGTCTACAGATAGTAGCGATTGTGCATTTGTTACTGCTGATTGTAATCTTGCAGATAAGTTAGCCTTGTCCATTGCCGCAAAGGTAGCAGCATTGGCTAGAGCAGTCTGCTGTTTGTTATTCAGATTCTGTAATTGAATTGTAGAGTATTTGTTTGCATCTTGGGTAGCAATAGCAATCCCTGATTCCATCACAGCTTGAGTTACGGCCGCAGAAGCCATACTGGATGCACCAAGACCTCTAGCCTGCATGATCGCACCCACTTTTCTGACTGCAGGGGATGCCCACGGTGGCATCTCACCACCTTCTTCTAGTGCAGACATAAGCTGTGTCATCTGGTACTGGACTGTACCACGTTTGTCTAGCTCTTCTGTTTGGGCAGTTGCTACGGCTTCAGGACTTACTGTACCTTGTACCTCCTGCATGTAATCACCAGTAGGAGTAATTTGAGCCGTATCCATAGTCGTAACACTTGGAGCAGTTCTTTCAATACCTTCTATTTGTCCTACGCCTTCAGTGCCAGTTGGAGCAGTCGGCATGACTTGAGTTGGAGTTTGAGCAGTAGTTGCAGTAGGGGTCGTACCCAATGTGACGCCTGTTGTGCCTTGAAGCTCGGATTCTTTTACTTCAGGTCTAACTGCCGTTACTTGTGGGACGTTTGACCCAATTCCTCCTGCGAGGTTAGCCATTTCCTGTTCAAGTTCTTGATCTGTGTTTATCGCTGCCATATTTTTATTTCCTGTACTTGGGGTAGGATTTGTAGGGGGTGTCATAGTATAGTTAGTAACACCTGCTTGTTCTGCAATCATGCCGTTACCGTAAGAAGTTCCATCAGGGCCATATACAACGACTTGTGTACCTACCTCCATTACTTAATCCCTACTTCATCACTATCGCAACAACCAAAGCTACTACACCAAGTGTACCCACCATAGACATAGCTTCTATTCGCCACATTCTTTTGTCTAAGTTTTCTAGCTTGTCATTGACTGCTTGATATCGGATGGCACACTCTTTCTCGTGGGCATCCAATTCCATTTGTACTTTTAACTCAGGCTGCATTTTCATCTGCTGCACTACCTTTGGTTTCATCTTCTTCGCTTCCCTTCACGGATTGTATTAACGAATTAGTAAAAGCATTTTGAGCTACAGTTACTTGGTCTAGTTGAAACCTTAAACTTGCAGCTTTAGCCTGTAAGTCTCTTATCTGATTGATAAAGTAACTTTGGTCTTGAGATAAGTCATCTTCTTTATACTCTTTACCATCAATAGTGATTACATTCTCACTCATGCTGAATAAGCCTTCCCTGCTGTGATTGCAGAGTTAACTGCCGTCATATCTTCATCTGTCCAATAGTCCTTAGCCGCCATAATCTCTAAGTGTGCTACGTTCCTATCAACACAGTCTTGCTTATCTTCTGCTTCATCATCTGCCATTGCTGTTCCTGCAATGATAGCATTGATAAGGTCTACTGAGTGACCCATAGCTGTATAGTTTTGTGCTATTTCTTCTGTTGTTAGTTCTATGTCTGCCATTTTTATTCTCCTTTTAAGTTATATTAGGCGTTTTCTAATGTTGCTACTTTTTGCTCTAATGTCTCAATACGTTCCATTGCTTCTTGCAGTGCCTTAACTGCTTTCATGTAGAGTATTGAGTATTTGACTGATTTAGTTGTTGTGCCACTATTAACTATTTCGCCATCTTCATTTTCAATCATGTCTGGATTATCTTTTATAAGTCCATTCATTCCTGCTGTTTCAACTTCTTGAGCAATAAGACCTAATCTCCAATGTGCATCAGAATCACCAGTTGCTACATCAGATTTCATTTTATATTTACGAACTGTTAATGCTTTGATGTCATCCCATTGTGATGAAGCATTTGTAATTTGCTCTTTCAGTTTTACATCAGATATAGAGCCATAGCTGTTATCGTGGTTAACTACATCTCCATCAGTAAAAACCTTAAATCTTTCAGCACCAGTAGAACCTTCTGCTTTAATAAACCATTGTGCATTATTATCTGGGTCTGTATCTGATAAATCAATAAAGATGCCATTTGGTGTACTGTTACCAGAATGTTCAACAACAAGAGCAGGGTGTGTATCAGTGTTGCTATGTATTGCATGATAATTTGAGTTAGCTGTCCTATCAGAATCACTGGCATTATTAGTCCAACTAGTCATACCAGCTTCAGTAGTAATCTGTCTTGGGTTACCATCACCATCGGATAATATAATATAACCATCAGCCGTTCTTATGTCTACGCCACCTTGATTGCCGTTAAAATCACCTATAATAGTGTTTTTAGAACCAGTAGTTATTGTGTCACCAGAGTTTCTTGGTCCTATAGCTGTATTGTAACTGCCTGTAGTAGCTAGACCAAGAGCATTACCTCCTACAGCCGTATTGTAATTTCCTGTAGTGTTTGTGGTTAATGCTGATGCTCCAATAGCTGTGTTGTAAGTGCCTGTGTTTGCATCTAAAGATAAAGCACCCACTGCTGTATTGTTACTAGATGTGGTGTTTACACGTAGTGAGTTATAACCTAATGATGTATTATTTGCTCCTGTAGTATTATCACCAAGAGCCAAACGACCCATAGCCGTATTGTTAGAAGCTGTAGTTGCATCTGTTAAAGCACCATAACCTACTGCTACGTTATAATTTCCACCAGTGTTTGCATCTAATGCAATAGTTCCAAGTGCAGTATTTTCTGTGCCAGTAGTGTTTGCATTTAGTGCTTGATAGCCAACAGATGTGTTGTTAGATGCTGTGGTGTTGTTTAATAAAGAACGACTACCAATAGCAGTGTTGTTTGCACCTGTGGTGTTGTACCTCATGGCTAAAAAACCCATTGCCACGTTATCATCTGCTGTACTGTTAGATTCTAATGCAAGTCTACCTACGGCTACATTATCATTTCCTGTAGTATTAGCGTCTAAACTCCCTGCTCCAATGGCAGTGTTGTCACCACCAGTAGTATTTGCAGATAAAGCATTATACCCCATAGCTACGTTAGCTGTACCTGATGTATTACTTTCTAATGATGTTGTTCCTACAGCAGTATTTTCAGCAGCTGTATTATTAGTCAATGAACCCCAACCAACTGCTACACTGTCATTAGATGTAGTGTTAGCATCAAGAGCATTCATTCCTACTGCTGTGTTTCTAATTCCTGTAGTATTGGCATAAAGCGACTGATAACCCACTGCCGTGTTGTTAGATGCTGTGGTGCTGCTAAATAAAGCCCTTCTTCCTACAGCAACATTACTTGAACCACTAGAGTTTGTAGATAAAGCATTTTCACCAATGCCTACGTTATATGAACCAGTATTTGTAAAGAGAGCATCCTTACCCATAGCTACGTTTTGAATACCTGTTGTATTAGTGTAAAGTGACCTATACCCAACTGCTGTGT